>Ga0222718_10001195_pt1 | contig 25783 bp, 29 predicted proteins | sample C33_27DmetaG_FD_165045 | JGI IMG/M metagenome (GOLD analysis project Ga0222718, IMG submission 165045) | Estuarine water microbial communities from San Francisco Bay, California, United States - C33_27D | ecosystem: Environmental > Aquatic > Marine > Unclassified | place: USA: California...
AAGTCAGCTTATTTGAGGACAGGATACACAAACTGCTTGGAGTTAAATTTAAGGAGATAAAAAGTGCGAGTAATTTTAGTAAATCCATTTGACGAGACAGTCAAAGAAGCAGTATATGGTGGGGACTATAGAGAAATCTATAATTTAATAGAATGTAGAACCTTTGATGTAGTAAGTCTATCAGATGCAGACGATCTGTATGTTGATGATGAAGGACTATTGGTTGAAGGTAATCAAAGATATTTTAGTTGGTCTGGTAGAAACTTTGCAGGTAAGGGTCTTATCATGGGACATGATGATGAAGGAGAAACAACTGCAACAACCTATGACCTACAAGAAGTTATTGATAGGGTAGAGTTCTTGCCTGAAGGACATAGAGAAGAACCATACATGGAGTTCAGAGCTTTATCATGAACAGTAAACAAGTAAAGCAGTTAAGAAAAAAAGTTAAACAGTTTCAACTTGAATGGATGAAGTCTTTAGTTTCTGAAGAGGAAGCTAATAAAATTACATTAGAAAATATTACTGCCATGATGCCACCCGATACTCATGTCAAAGGATTAGAGTCAACAACTTTATCTTACATGTCTGATAAGTGGGTGTTAAAGATACTTAAAAAACATCCTGATATCAGTACCTTACAAGAACTATTAAACCTAGGAGAAAGTTAATGGATGAATATTTAGTTGAAGTAAAAAAAGATGGAAGCATTGAAACTTTAAAAAGCTATTGTGCTTCTCCGATTGAAGCACTTGATAGCATGATTAGTTTTGAAGATGTTTCTAATATTTATAAAATCACCCATGTTAAAACAAACGAGACTTGGGACTTTGATAACTCTGCATTAGAAGAGTTAAGACAGTTGCGTGGTGTAATAAATAATGAAGAAATAATTATTAAAGAACTGAGGAATAAAAATTAAAATGGAATTTATATTAATAGTAGTAGGTGTTGTCACCTTATTAACGACAACAGTTTTGTACATGTACTTGGTAGATGAGGAAAAGATAGAACCACATTACCCAACTACTACACAACGTGGAAACTTTTGGGATGCAGAGACTAAGAAGTTTTACAAATGGGATGAGTTGATGGAACTTAAAAAACAAAGGGAGATAAACAATGACTGAGTTTTATGAAGCTGTTGAACAGCAAAGAGAACTATTAAAAAAAGAAGCTGAAGATAATAAAGTAAAATATATTGACATAAGAATCAATGAAGGTAAATGGACAGAGAGTACAACTGATTATGTTTCGGGTAGAAGAGTTATAGAGTTTAACGATAAGCGTAAGAAAAATATAGAGGAGTATTATGGCGAAGACGTGGACTAAAACAAGTTATACTTCTGCTACCAAACAAAGGGGCAAGAAGACAAGTCAAGGTAGAGGTAATGTTGGCACCTCTACTATGAACAAGAATAAGAAAGCCAACTTAAAAAAATATAGAGGGCAAGGTAAATGAACGACAAAAAAGTAACAGTTAAAATTCCAGCAAGACATTTAGAATGGATTAAAAAGAACTATCGTAAATCTAAAAGTGGTGTGACTGGTTTGTTTGAGTATGGTGGTATAGATATCCAAGAGGTACATGCCATAGCAGACTTACTGTATCATCTTAATGAAGTATTTGAAATCGAAGGTGGTGAATGAACATATTTTATTTTGATGAATGTCCTACCATATCAGCAGAAGCACAGCCTGATAAGATGCTAGTCAAGATGCCACTTGAAACAGCACAGATGTTATGCACTGCACATAGGTTGTTAGACGGTGACGAGTATGCAGATGCTAATGGATTATACAAACAAGCATACATGAATCACCCATGCACTATATGGGCTAGAGAATCTAGCTCTAACTACTCATGGTTGTACCGACACTTCTTAGCATTAGGTTCAGAGTATGAGTATAGGTATGGTAGGAAACATGCAAGTATTGTTAAGCTAGAAGAACCATTAAGTAAAATGCCTGACAATATTACACATACAAGCATGACACCACTAGCACAGGCTATGCCTGAGGAGTATAAGAATGAGGATGCTATCATTGCTTATCGTGATTACTGCATTAACGAAAAACACTATGCCAAATGGGAACGCAATAGAGCTAAGCCTACTTGGTGGACAACACAGGAGGTTGCATGAACTACATATACGAAAGGATGATGTCTGAAGGAGAGACAGCTATCTTTGATAGAGACGAACTTAGAAGGTTTGAAGCTTATGTAGCTGAAAACTATCAAGAGTTTTATGAAAATAAAGCTGCTTATGAGGTGCAAAAGGATGGAGAAAAATTCCTGGTCACTTTATTTAAAAATCCTGTGATAAGTATGGAAGAAATATTGCTTGACATTCGAAACTAATTCTGTTATACTTCGTATCACAATGAGTAACCAAACACATCAAGCCCTCTATCTCCAATTGAACGAATGGTTTGGTACAGCACAGTCTGAAACTCCGAGAGTAGTTACTCACAACTCTCCCAACTTCACAACAAAGCTATAAAAGGAGGAAACGCATATGGCTATATTAGAAGGAACTGCGTACTGGGCAAGTATAACTACACCCAATACGACTTTTGAACCAGTGTATACTGTCAACCTAGTGGTTGATAATGAGACTGCAAATGACTTTGCATCTCGTGGACACACTGTAAAGCAGATGGATGAAGGTCCTGCTTTAATTATGAAACGAAAGGTAAATGGTCCGAAAGGAATGGTAAGACCTGCACCTAGATTGTTTGATAAGGACAAGCAAGAAGTCAGCACTGCTGTTGGTAATGGCTCTCAAGTGAGAGTTCAATTCAATGAGTACGATTGGGAGTACGCTGGTAAGCAAGGGAAAGGTCTCGACTTACAAGCTGTTCAAATTGTTAATCTTGTTGAATACAAAAACGGTGATGGTGATGAATTCTTTTCTGATGGAGAGGAATTCTAATGATCATTACTATTAAAAATGATGACGGAGAAACAAACTTCGACATCAATAATATTGCAGATGAACAGAAGAAGCAGGAAGCTACTGTGATTGTGCAAAAGGTTGGCAACCTTCAGGTTGTTATTGAAGCCTTAGACTTTGCAAGTCGAACCCATAGAGCTAACTTAGAAGAGTTGCTTAAGGATAGAGACGAAGCTATAGTCGAACCAGCCGAAGAGACTGACGAAGACTCTTCAAAATAAATAACTAGGCTAGGTGTAAAAGCCTAGCCACTTTTCTAAAGGAGATAGAATGCAAGAACAAAGTAAATTTGTACGACATAAGTTACCCTGCCCTTCATGTGGTGGCTCTGACCCCGTGTCTATGAATGAGGATAAGTCTGCTCATTGCTTTAGCTGTGAGACACACTTTCCTAATTATGTGGATGCGTGTGATGGAAAAATTGTGGATACTACACCTAAACCTAAAGTCACTACCTCTTTCTTAAACAGTTATACTGGTAGCTTTGGTCCTTTAACAGACCGAGATATATCAGAAGAGACTGCTAAGAAATATAGTGTTAGAAGGATTGTTAGTTCAACCAATCAGATATCACAACACATCTATCCCTTCTTTAATGGTAACGAAGTTGTCGGTACTAAGACACGTTTCATTGAAAATAAAAACTTTGCTTTCTCAGGAACATATGAAGGTACTGGTTTATTCGGTGAGCAACTGTTTAGAAATACTGGTGGTAAGTATCTAACTATTACAGAAGGTGAATGTGATGCTATGGCTGCATATGAATTGATGCAATCCAAGTGGGCATGTGTATCACTAAAGCGAGGTGCTTCGGGTGCTGTTAAAGATATCCGAGAAAGCATTGAGTTTGTTGAATCATTTGATAATGTAGTGTTATGTTTTGATAATGATAAGGCAGGTAGAGAAGCAGCTCGTAATGTTGCACGCATATTAAAACCCGGAAAAGCTAAGGTAATGACATTACCTAACGGCTATAAAGATGCAAACGATATGCTCAAGCAACGTAAGTTCCAAGAGTTTATGTCCTCATGGTGGGAAGCTAAGACTTATACACCGTCAGGTATTATGGAACTTTCTTCTCAAAGAAACGATTGGTTACATAGAGAAGTTAAAGAAAGTATTGCTTATCCTTGGGAAGGACTCAACAAAAAACTGTATGGTCTGAGGAAAGGTGAGCTTGTAACTCTTACAGGTGGAACAGGACTTGGTAAGTCTTCAGTGACTCGTGAGCTAGAACATTGGCTAATCAAGAACACTAAAGATAACGTAGGTATCGTAGCTCTTGAAGAGAACTGGTTGAGAACTGCTGATGGTATCATATCCATTGAAGCAAATGATCGACTGTATCTAACAGAGAAAAGAAACAACTACAGTGATGAACAACTCACTGAATTATTTGATAAGGTTATTCCTAGTGGTCGTGTTTATATTCATGCTCATTTAGGTGCTACTGATATCGAAGAAATATTTTCTAAGCTAAGATATATTATTGTAGGCTGTGAATGTAAATGGGTTGTGGTTGATCACTTACACATGCTTGTTAATGTACTTGCTGAAGGTGATGAAAGAAGAGGTATCGATTCTTTGATGAATAGATTACGTAGTCTTGTTGAAGAAACAGGGGTGGGTATGATACTTGTATCTCATTTACGTAGAGCAGCAGGTGATAAAGGACATGAGCAAGGTATCGAAGTATCACTGTCTCACCTTAAAGGCTCTCAAGGAATAGCACAACTATCTGATTGTGTGATTGCATTAGAACGTAATCAACAAGCATCGAATGAAGACGAAGCTAACACCACAAAAGTTCGTGTACTTAAATCAAGATACACAGGTGATACTGGACTGGCATGTAGCTTAAGATATAACAACGACACTGGTAGATTATTTGAAGTATCAGAGGAGGAAACTTTTGACAACACAGAATTCTAAAATTATATTTGACATAGAATGTGATGGTCTTAAACCAACTAAACTACATTGTATTGTAGCAAAAGAACTCGATGGAGAAATTCATAAGTTCCCACCTCATAAACTTGAAGAAGGGATTGAGTTTTTAAAACAAGCTGATACTTTAGTTGGACATAACATCTTACGATTTGATCTTGATGTTATTAAAAAACTAACAGGTGTTGATCTTTATCACAAGAACATTGAAGATACTCTTGTGATGTCTAGATTATTTAAACCTATCCGTGAGAACGGTCACAGTTTAAAGACATGGGGTTATCGTGTTGGCTTTGCTAAACAAGAACAACCTATAGACTTTGATGAGTACACACCACAGATGCTTGAGTATTGCTGTAATGATGTAAGGTTGAACGAATTAGTTTACCTTGCTTTATTAAAAGAACAGACAGGTTTTAGTGATCAATCTATTGCTCTTGAACATGCAGTAGCTAAAGTAATATCCGACCAAGAAAACAATGGGTTTGCTTTCAACGAGAAGCAAGCTACCATGTTACTTGCTAAACTTAAAGATAAGATGTATGAAGTTACTGATGAAGTTCAACGTACTTTTAAACCTAGGATGGTTGATGTTAAATGGGTAACACCTAAGTTTAAAAAAGATGGACAGCTCTCTAAGTCAGGACTAACTGTTGATGAATACAAACAATGTATTGATACAGGTAATCATAAACCTTTTATGCGACAAGAACTACAAGAGTTTAATCTTGGCAGTCGTAAACAAATAGGTGAGTACTTAATGGAGTTTGGTTGGGAACCTAAACGTTTCACACCAACAGGTCAGCCGATTGTAGATGAAGGGACTCTTAAAAAGATTACCCACATACATGAAGCTAAACTTATTGCAGATTTCTTGTTGTATCAAAAGCGTATTGCTCAGATACAATCTTGGTTAGATGCTTTAGAAGAAGACGGTAGAGTACATGGTTCAGTTATTCCGAATGGAACTATCACTGGTCGTATGTCTCATAACCATCCAAACGTAGCTCAAGTACCGGCTGTTTACAGTCCCTTCGGTCAAGAATGTAGAGCTTGTTGGACTGTAGAAGACGGGAATGTTTTAGTTGGAGTTGATGCTTCAGGACTAGAACTTCGTATGTTAGCACATTACATGAACGATGAGGAGTATATAAATGAAGTTGTCAACGGAGACATACACACGACTAATCAAAACCTTGCAGGACTTGAATCAAGAGATACAGCAAAGACTTTCATCTATGCCCTTGTCTACGGAGCAGGAGATGAAAAGATTGGAAGCGTGGTTGGAGGTTCAAGAAAGCAGGGCAAAGAACTTAAAGAACGTTTTCTTACCAACTTACCAGCACTTAAAACTCTTAAGGAAAAAGTACAACGAGCAGCTAAACGAGGATTCCTTAAAGGATTAGATGGTCGTAAGATTTATATCCGAAGTGAACATGCTGCTTTAAATAGTTTACTTCAAGGTGGTGGTGCTATTGTAATGAAGAAAGGTTTAGAGTTGCTTGACAAACGACTAAGCCTTACTGATATTCCTTATAAGTTTGTTGCAAACATTCATGACGAATGGCAAATAGAAGTAAGAGAATGTCAAGCTAATAAAGTAGGACAACTTGCTGTTCAAGCTATCATTGATGCAGCAGAACATTTTAATATGAGATGTCCTTTAGATGGAGAATTCAAGGTTGGGAGGTCTTGGGATGAAACACATTAATTGTAAAGATTGTGGTACTGAGTTAACAGATGAGAACTGGTACCCTTCAAGAAAAGAAAAAAATATTCAGGTATGTATTGAATGTTGGAAAACAAATCCAAAGCATACACAAAGAAACAGTAACAGGATGTTTGTTAATGGGAAACATATTTCTACTAGCCATCCATTACATAAAGCAGGTAACTATAAAACTTTTGAAGATGCAGCTTTCGCTTCTCTTGCTCAATATAAATCAACTAAAGAAGGTCAAGTATATGTTCTAACTAACAAAGCTTGGAAAGGTTGGGTTAAAATTGGTATGGCAATTGATGCTGAAGATAGACTGAATGGCTATCAAACATCTAGTCCTCACCGAGATTATGAATTAAAGTATAAAAAGTTTTTTAAACATAGAAGAAAAGCTGAGCTTGAAGCTCATAAACTTTGTGAAAAGAAAGCAAAAGAAAGAAACGGTGAATGGTTTAAGTTGACAATTACAGATGCTATTCAAATAATAAACAATCTAACAGAGGAAACTCATGAAGAAAAACAAACAGCTTGATACGTTGATTACAGACATCTATGAAAAAGTTGAGATACTTGGAAGAGGTGAAGCTATTGATGTTAGTGAAGAAGATTTGGATAAGTTTGCTGAGTTTATGAAGCAAGCATTAGTTGACTGGATAACTCCAAGAGCTAATAAGAAACCTACACTTAGAATGTCTAATGTTGGAAAGCCTAACAGACAACTGTGGTTTGATATGAACTCAGAACGAGAAGCCAAAGGTATCAATGCTCCGACTATGATTAAGTTTTTATATGGACATATACTTGAAAGAGTTGTGTTATTTTTAACAGAGCTTGGTGGACATACAGTTACTGATGAGCAGAAAGAAATTAAAGTCAATGGTATTCTTGGACACATGGATTGTAAGATTGATGGCGAAGTAATTGATATTAAGTCAGCATCTAATTATGCATTTCAAAAATTTAAAAACGGTACTCTAGCAGAAGACGACCCTTTTGGATACATGGCTCAGCTTGCAGGATATGAAGAAGCAGAAGGCACAAGTAACGGTGGGTTCTTAGCAATTAATAAAGAGACAGGAGAACTAGCTTTGTTTCAACCTCAAGAACTTGACAAGCCTAATATCAAAGCAAGGATTACTAAACTTAAATCAGAAATTAAAGGTAAGACTTTACCTGATTTTTGTTACCAGCCTATAGCTGAAGGTACATCAGGAAACTTTAAACTTCCTAGAGGTTGTTCGTGGTGTCACCATAAGTTTGAATGTCATAAAGATGCTAACGATGGTAAAGGTTTAAGAGTCTTTGAATACTCTAAAGGTCTAACCTATCTTACTAAAACTGTAAGGGAACCCAAGGTAAATGAGATTACTCATAGGTTTATCAATGGCTAGAAGAGTACCACGAAAACCAAGACCTAAAAAGATTAACGTACCTAAAGGGTATGACAGTCGATGGGAGTATGACATTCACTTAGGTATTTTAAAAGATTGGAAACACCACTGGGATGTCATACAATATGTTGTTGAACACAAATACGAACCTGACTTTGTAAAAGAGTTTGATGGTAAGATAATATTACTAGAAGCAAAGGGTAGATTTTGGGACCATGCTGAATACAGTAAGTATATTCATATTAGAAAAGTTTTACCTGAAAATACTGAGCTGGTGTTTTTATTTCAAAAGCCTTTATCTCCAATGCCGGGAGCTAAAGTAAGATTAAATGGCACAAAAAGAACCCATGCTGAATGGGCTGAAACAAATAACTTTAGATGGTACAGTGAAGAAACGTTACCAAAGGAATGGAAAAATGACAGAACAGATTGATTATAAATTTAATGAACGAAGACATATAATTGAATTAAAAGAATATATTGATGGTACATATGGTGAGCATTACGCTTCTGATAAGTACCAAGCAACCGATGTGATCATTGACTCAGGTCATGGTGAAGGTTTTTGCATGGGTAACATTATGAAATATGCAAAACGTTATGGAAATAAAGCAGGAAAAAACAAAAAAGACTTGCTTAAAATCTTACATTATGGTATAATTATGCTTGACATACACAACAAGGAATCAAATAATGGTTGAAGATAAAGTCGGTATCAAGGATTATCTTGGTATAAAAATTAATTACAGTAATGAAAGACTACTAGATAAGTTTAGTCTTGATACATTAAAAGATAGATACTTATGGGAGAATGAAACACATGCACAAGAAGCTTTCGCAAGAGCCTCCGTCTTCGGAGCAACCTACAAAGGTCAAACAGATTTTGAATTGGCTCAGCGACTTTATCACTACAGTTCCTCTTGTTGGTTTATGTTTAGCACCCCTATACTTAGTAACGGGGGAACCAGTCGTGGGCTTCCTATTAGCTGTTTCCTCAATTATGTACCTGACAGTCGTGACGGGCTATCTTCTCATTACAATGAAAATATATGGTTGGCGAGTTCAGGTGGAGGTATTGGTGGATATTGGGGAGATATCCGTAGTAATGGTATATCTACTACTCACGGTAGTAAGTCTACTGGTTCAATCCCCTTTATACATGTAGTAGATTCACAGATGTTAGCCTTTAACCAAGGTGTAACAAGACGTGGTTCTTATGCTGCATACATGGACATATCTCATCCGGAGATTGAAGAGTTCATTAACATGCGTAAAGAATCGGGTGGTGATATCAATCGTAAGAATCTTAATCTTCATAACGGAATTAACATTACCAATGAGTTCTTGAAAGCTGTTGAAGAAGATGCAGACTTTAGATTGATTGACCCTAAAACTAATGAGCCTACTAAGACTGTTAATGCTAGAGACTTATGGTGGCAGATCATTAATGCTAGAGCAGAGACAGGTGAGCCTTACATGGTAAACATAGATACATGTAATGATGCTTTACCAAAAGAACAAAAAGATTTAGGTTTAGAAATCAAACAGAGCAATCTTTGTTCTGAGATTACTTTACCCACTAATGAAGAACGAACAGCAGTTTGTTGTTTATCTTCTGTTAACTTAGAATACTTTGATGAATGGTCAGAAAATCCAATGTTCATTGAAGATTTAATTACCATGCTCGACAACGTGCTTCAACATTATATTGATCATGCTGTTGACACAGATAACTTAGGAGAATATAATGCAAATTTTAAAAGATTTCAAAAACATATTAAAGAAGGTAGGGAAGGGTTTCTTAAGTCTGCCTACTCGGCTTATCGAGAAAGGTCGTTGGGTCTTGGTGCGATGGGATTCCATTCGTATCTCCAATCACGCAACATTCCTTTTGAAGGTATCTATGCTACGGGCTTCAACTATAAAGCATTTAAATATATTAAAACGAAAGCACAACGAGCTTCTGAAAAACTTGCTGACCAACGTGGAGAAGCACCTGATGTCAGTGGTAGTGGGAGGAGGAATGCTCATCTTTTGGCTGTTGCTCCTAATGCCAGCTCTAGTATTATTTGTGGTGGGACATCTCCTTCGATTGAGCCTTATCGTGCTAACGTTTATACGCACAAAACTCTCTCGGGTTCTTACCAAGTTAAAAACAAATACCTAGAAGAGACACTTAAAAATAAAGAATTAAAGAAAGATGAATTGACTGTACTATGGAAAGACATTGCAGGTAATGACGGTTCAGTACAGCATTTAGATATTCTTACAGATGATGAAAAAGAAATATTTAAGACTGCTAATGAAATAGATCAAATATGGATTGTAGAACATGCAGCTAAACGTCAAGAGTTTATTTGTCAAGCACAGTCTGTCAATCTTTTCTTCACACTTCCTAAAGCCACAGAGCCACAGGAAGTACACGATGAGTACATGCAGTATGTCAACGATGTACACTGGTATGGTATGAACAAACTAAAGTCTTTGTATTACTTTAGAACTAATGCTGCAAGAAATGCAGAAAATGTAAACACTAAAGTTCAGCGTATTAAATTAGACGATGCTGAATGTATCGCATGTGAAGGATAAATTATGGATTGTTGGCACTGTGGAAATAAAGTAATATGGGGAGGTGACGTGGACATTAGTCATGAAAGCGAAGACTTCCAAATGGAAACAAATTTAAAATGTACTAAATGTAATTCAGAAATTTTAGTATACTTACCAAAGGAAAAATAAAATGAGCTTATTAGATACAAGAGATTATTATAAACCATTCGATAACCCGTGGATGTTTGACTACTACGTGTTGCAAAACCAAATGCATTGGATGCCGGAGTCAGTACCATTACACACCGATGTCAAAGATTGGCAAGAGCTAGATTCAAAAGAGAAAAACTTACTGACACAAATCTTTAGATTGTTTACTCAATCTGATGTGGATGTTGGTGCAGGATATGTTGATAGATACATGCGTATCTTTAGAAAGCCTGAAGCTAGAATGATGATGGGTTCGTTTGCTAACATGGAGTCTATCCATCAACATGCTTACAGCTTGTTACTTGATACAGTTGGTATGCCTGAGATAGAGTACAAAGCTTTTGCAGAGTACGAAGAAATGGCTGACAAACACGAGTACGTACATAACATCAAAACCATTAAGAAAGATAAGAAGAGTATTGCAAAAACTTTAGCAGTCTATTCAGCTTTTACAGAAGGACTACAGTTGTTTAGTAGCTTTGCAATCTTGTTAAACTTTCCAAGGTTCGGTAAGATGAAAGGTATGGGACAGATAGTTACTTACTCTATACGTGATGAGTCTATGCACGTTGAAGCTATGACTAAGTTGTTCAGAGAGTTTATCCAAGAAAACATAGAGATATGGACAGATGATTTTAAAGCAGAACTCTACGAGATTTGTAGACAGATGGTAACACTAGAAGATAAGTTCTTAGACCTAGTGTTTGATATGGGAGACCTCGAAGGTCTTACAAAGAAAGATATGTATGCTTACAATAGATACATAGCTGATAGAAGATTGTTACAGCTTGGTCTTAAAACAAACTATGACCAACGTGAAAATCCTCTAGGGTGGTTAGATGAAGTGATGGGTGTTGAACATCAGAACTTCTTTGAAGGTCGTGCTACTTCTTATATGAAAGCAGGACTAAGGGGTAGACAGGATAAGATAACCTTTGCAAGGATTGGTGATGAGAACTAAACGTACAGAAGCTAGGCTTTTAGCATATGAATTGTTTTATGACAGAACAGGTAAGCTAGTTACAGAAAGAAGTAAATCAGACATTACAGCCTTGAAAGATTATTTAAGTAAAGAAGAGTATATTACTTTAGAAGTTGTAATGCGAGAAGCTACAGCTAAGTTAGATAAAATTCACAATGAGATTGAAGCTCATTTAAATGGTAGACTAATGAGTTAAGGTTTATCTTTTTTATTAGAGCTTCCAAAGTAAAAGCTAATAACTGCTGATGCTATACCCGTTAAACTACCAATGATTAACATGACAACATCATCGTGTGCATCATCTATGGGATATAAAGTTATCATACCAATGTAACCAAAGAATCCCATAATAGTTATCATACCTAAGATTCTAGGTGTCCAGTCTTTAGAAAATTTATCTCTAGCATCTTGTCTGTCTTCAGTTTCTAAAGCAAATACATCTACATTAAGCTCAGCCATCCGGATTTCAAAATCTTTTTCAGCTATCTTTAGCTCTACCATTTGGTCGGCTGTAATATTTTGCATAGCTTGTTCAAGAGTTTTAGGGTTGTTGGCGACACCTAAAACTTGACTTAGTATTTGACCTGCTTGTCCACCTAAAGGACCACCAAGTGCAGCACCTAAAGTAGGGGCAAGGCTTCCTAATATATTTTTAAGTTTCATAATTACTCCAATGTTAAAGTTGATTCTAATAAATCGTTTACAGACTCTATTAAATATTCAGGTATATCAGCACCTAGTATATTATCTTCACTATATGCAATCATATAAGACTCAAGTAAGTCTTCATATAAAGGTCTAAAGTCTTCTCGCTTTACCCAAGGTTCGTTACATCTTGTACGAGCTTTACAGTCTATTCTGTATGCTACATCTAATTGTTTCTCTGTGTATAATAACATTATTGATCTAGTACAATTTGCTGTAGCTCAATACTGCGTCTACCTACTTGAGTAAACCAACGACTGTCCTGCATTTCTGCAGCCATCTTATCCCAGTCATGTTCTCTACAAGCTTTCAACATGTTACGAAACTTTGAAAGTCTTGAACCACCTAAGTTAAAACACATGTTGACTAACACGTGCTGTATTTTTTCAGGTAGTTTATAAAAATCTTCCTTGTCTCCAAAGACATGTATAGCTTCTGCATAATGCTTATCAAAGTCTATGGTGTAGTATCTATCTACAACTGCTTGTGATACAGGCGTACCAACTTCCCAATCATATTCAGGGTCATGGGGCTGACATAGGTGACCAACTCCTAGAGTCTTATAGCCTAAACTATCCATATAAATCTCTAGGACTTCGCCTTCGTGTCGTTTGATTTCAGCTTTACATTGTTCGATGTTCATATTAATCTATTATGTTATTAAGTCATACTCTGTTTTTGTGACACCTGTAGGTTTTCCAAGAATCCCTTCTCCATATGTTTCAATATATTCACCAAAGTCTTCTTCCAGTATTTTATTAATTTCTTTTATTCTTTTTTCTACTTTTTTATATTCTGGAGTTTTTGCTTCTTCTGGGATTATTCTATTTTTTGCACTGTTTATCTGTATTTCAATCCCTTGGTTTTCTAGTTTAGTAAGAATTTTACGACCTAGGTTTTCTTCTATTGCCCATAAACCGTCTTCACCTTGCTTTGCTTCTGTACCAAAAAACTCATCTAATAACTCTTGACGTTTTATTTTATCTTGGTCAGATAATTTAGCAAGTCTATTTACTACCATTGTTTCTCGAATTTGAGTCAGCCTATCAAATTCTGTTATTAATTCTCCTAATTCAGAATCTTTAGTGGACTCTTCTCTATTTAAAACAGCCTCTAAAGTTGGTTCTTTCTTAGTTGTTCGATTCCCAAGCTCATCAAAGTTCCAGTTAGCTTGTTCAGCAGGAGTCATTAGTTCTTTATCAGACACCGTATCTGCCATAGCTTTATATAGTTTATCATCGGCAGCCCAAAACATTTCGTTGTCGGGATTTTCTTTAATAGCATTTTTTATTAATCTAGCTATTTCAAGTTCAGGCATTCCTGTTTGTTTTAATTTTTTAGTAATATTTGTAGAAGCTCTGTTAATTGAATCTTGTAATTTTTTACCTGTTTTTGGACCACCCAGAATATCAGATAACCTTTCTGCTTCAGCTTCAACTTGCATTACAGCATCCATGACTTTATCATACTCCTGCTCATCTACACTTTGTGTTTTCATTCCAATGTCAGTAACTTTAGTTGCTTGAGCCTCAGCCGGTTTGATGTCTCCTAGCATTAGATTTATTTCGTTGTCTGAAACATCTGTTAATTGCTCTCTTAATCTTGCAGCTTCAGGAACGTCATTATAAAACTTGTTCATAACAGGATTATTTTGAAGAGCTTCTGTAACTTCACTATATTCTTCAATAGCCATGCCTTTAGTTTTCATAGATTGTTCAACAAGATTATCATAAGCTTCTTGAGTTGTTGCATCTTGTTTAGTGTACCAAACAGAAACAAGTTTATTAATTCTTTCATTAATTTCCTCATTCTTTTTATCAAGATCAAACATAACTTTATCGAGATCACCTTCTTTAGAAACTCGTTCAGTCATGAAAAGTTTTTTAATGTTAGGTATTAAGTAAGTATCGCCTTGTTTAATACTATCAAAGCCTGCTCTCTCTAAGATATTAAATAGTTGTGTGTTGAAAAATGAAGTTGCAATTTTTCTATCAGTCATGTCTACAACTTCTTCATCAGCAAACTTTTGTTTAACTCTATCAAAGTCTTTAAACAATCCTTCTAAATCACTATCAAACTTTCCATACTCATGTGATCTTGATTTAACTTTATCAAGGAATAACATTTTTAAAGCTTTATCATTAGCAAGAGTATTAACATTAATAGCTTTATTACTACCAGTAATTTCTAAAGGATTCTTAATTGCAACTTTTGCCTTGTATCCTTTTGCTACAGGCTTGGTTGAAACAGGTACACCTGCTGTGTTCATATCAAAATACTGATAGGTCATGATATCTTTAACATCATCACCTGTATAGTTTAAGTAAACATCCTTTTGTACTTTAGAGCCTTTAATATTCTTGGCTACTTCATCTACGTTATTAAGTTTAACTTTACTTTCGTCTGTCCTAATAGAAAATATTTTATCAAGGTTCTTAGTTTGCTCATCGAATATACTATGTAACTCTGTATGCTTAGAGCCTTTTAAGTTACTCCTAAAAAACTTTTGCATAAACTTAGAAAATCCTTTACTAGCCACTGAACCAACAACACCACCAACTGCAAAGCCTAATCTATCTTCATCGTCTTCAACAATAAAACCTGCTAGTTCTTTAAAGGTATAAGGCATACCACGAACTTTAGTGTCTTCTGGTTCTGGCTTAACCCCGGGTATGTTAGCATAAACTCTACCACCTCTATCTCTTTTAATTCTTTCAGGTTCTACAATATCAGGTCTAGCAGTAGTAGGTTCTGTTGTTACTTTTTCAGGAACTAATCCTATAGCTACAAACGCATCTTCTAATACTTGATAAGTATCTTTATCAAATTCTCTAGCTGCTTGTTGTAAAATTTTAGGTACGTCTTCACCTTCAGGAATAATACCGGTTCTTAAAATCTGATTAATAACTGGGATTTTTCTAGAGAAGGTTTCTGTTAAGCCTCTATTAAACTGGAACATTTCAATTACATCACTAACAGTTGGACCTCCAATAGCTTTAGCAAGCACAGTAGGAACTCCTCGACCACCGTATTGAATATTTTTAGCAACTCTGTTAACTGTATCAAAGACTCCAGTTACTCCAGTTCTAGACCAAGCATTTAAAAAGATTTCATCTGTAGACTTTTCAAATTCTTTGCCTGAACTTCTAAGATTGTTTAAGTACATAGCTGCTGTAGCCATTACTGCAAACGTAGAAAGTAACTTAGCAGGGTTAGTAAGATCACCACGAGCCATGCTTCTAGTACTTCTTTGAATACCTTTTTTTAATACAGTATTAGAAAAAGCAGAAGGATAACTTAAAAACTGAAACAATAACTTTGCTTGAGGATGTGTGTACATCTTAGGCTTTAGAGCACTAGCAGCACTAGGGTTTAGAATAACTTCGTTAGTAAAAGATGTAGCTCCTTCTAGTAGTTGATAATAGAAAGGGTCATAGACTCTACCGTCTGACATTCTTTCATAAGTACGGGTTCTTTTAGTTGCTTTACCATATTTCTTAGAACCATTTCTATACCACTTAATAGCATCTTCAGGATTAATACCAAGCTCTACTAATTGTTCTCTTAGTCTTAATTCTTTAGAAGCTTTAAGTCCACCCTTAGATAACTCTTCAGCAGCATCTGCTATAATTCTTTTACCTATTACAAAAGATGTACGTTCTACACTGGCTGTCCAGTCTCTAAGCATGTTAAACTTATAAAACCCATCTTGTAATGTTGTAATCTTAGGACCAACTCCAAAGAACTTAGCATCAGATATACTCTCACCACTTAAGGATAAAACTCTTTCTCTTCCTGATTGCTCTACAGCAAATCCAAACAGTCTAAACTCTCTATCAATCTCATCACCAGTTAAGCCAAGTCCTCTAAGCTCATCTACTTGTTGATTAAACATCAGCTTAGTTTTATTAACCATAGCATCTGTCAATTCTCTAGCAGGTTTACCTACCTCAGAAGCGTATTGTTTTACATTGGCTCTTGCTAGTGGTAAAGCTAACTCAGTTAAACTAGATACAGTTGCAAGAGGTAGATAGGCTGTTGCATTTATAAGCTGCATATGTGGTACAACTTGTTCAGCAATAATACCACTACCATTTAGACCTTTACCTGTGGTATACATATATAGATCATCTAAATATTTTCTATCTTGTTGTGATAATTTTAAAGGTGTATCTCTTTTAATGTTTAAACCTTTCTCATCTTTTAACAGATTACCTTTAGAATCTAATTTATACTCTAACTCATCTTTAATTTTATCAGCATATCTAGCTCTAAAGTCATCTAAGTTATACCCAAGTCTTTTAGTTCTAGTAATAATAGGTAATGATCTATTAAAGTATCCTTGAAAAGCTCTCATCATATCGCCTTCAATAATACCATTGTCTATTAAAAACTCATCACTTATCTTATCAAAAGCCCTGCTGTTAAAGTTACCTCTACCTCCACCACTTTTAACATCGTAAGTCATATCAACGTTAGCTTGATCAATCATGCTTTCATAAATCTCTAAAGCTTTACGATCTTGAATATCTTTTGCAAGTTGTGGGTAGTTTCTTTGTATTTCTACTATCCTTATCTCTTGCATTTCTTCAGCTAACATAGGATAAACTTTATGGAAAGGCATTTGTCTAGAGCCAGTTCCATCAGCTTCCGGCATTGTAATTGTAACAGTTCTTTGTAGCTCAGGTCTACGAGCTATCTCATCAACAAAGTCTTGAGCAATAGGTGTGACTTCACCTTTATCAATAAGTTCTTTAATAAAGATATCTTTGTTTTCAATAAGACCTTCTCTTAAATAATATCTAGGTACGTGATTCTTAATAAACCTTACGTTTAACCCAGCATCCATAGCATCTCTATAGATATCTGTATCTAAGTTTCTAAGCTTTTGTCCTGCATCTAAAACAACTTTACTGATTGGTGTGCTGTCTTTACCATATACCTTTTTACCTTGAAGGACTGCAGTTAATTGTTCGTTAATGTCAGGGCTTAATCTAAACTCTCTACTAAAAATACTTTCGTCTACTTCAAAAATAGGCTGTAGTATTTCCATAAATTTCTGACGGACTGTACCTCTATAAGCTTCAATCTCTGTACTGAAATCTAATCCTTTAACTAACTCAGGAAGGTCTGTATACTTCTGAGCTTCATCTCGTTTTAAAGTTTGTAGTAATAATTTTGCAGAAGGAGATTGATCAGCTAAGCCACGTAAAGGGGCTGTTTGTCTAGCAAAAGTTAAGAAGCCTAGTGTATCTCCAGTAAGACGATTTAGTTTTCTAAAGAAATTAAAGTTAGCTTCACTAACATCTTTACGAACAAAGTCTTCGTTTTCGTAATTATCTATTTTAGTTTTGTAATCGCTTAATAATTTTTGTTGATATTTTTCTAACCCAATAGCTTTACTACCAGCTTCAGCTATAGGACCTACAATTTTACCTGCAGCAATACCAGCAGTAGTAAAAGCACCCGGAGCTAGCGTACCTATAGATGTACCAATAGGAAGCATAGCTGCTGTCTGTAACGGGTTGTAAGCTTCTTTAATATTGGTAGCTATTTGTGTACCTTGACGTGCTACGTCTCCAAGACCAATGTGTGCTAAACCTTCGTATGCACTAATCATTGAAGCGTTTCCAAGTATACGAGCTGCATCGTTGTCAAGATTTAACAACTTAGCAAATGTTGTACCAGTATTTCTAAGATTTGTTGGGGTAGGAACTACTGTAGATTTAGCAAAGTTCTTCATGGTTGCTTTAAAACCTTCAGCAGCAGATTTACGAGCTGCAAAGGAAGCAGCAGTTGCTGTGCCTCCTGTAAATAAACCAGCTACAATACCTAAAATATTTGTAGGGTCTGTAACAATATCAATTGTAGCATCTTTAACTAGCTCCATTCCTTGTCCAAAGCTACCTAAAGAAGCGTTATCAAATGCTGTTCTTAAATAAGCATATCGTTGTTTATTAATCTCAGATAAGTTTGTTGCATCTGCCCAACGTTGAAAACCATCAACCAAATTAAAGTCTTCGTCACGCATGTATTCAAAAATATCATCACCTGACTCACCAATATCTCTTAAAAAATCACCAGCTATTTGTTGATATTCTTTATCTTTCTCTAAATCAACTAATGATTTTTTGTAAGTACCGTCACCTAGTTGTTTACTTAATTCACCATAAGCTAAACCAACATCAGCTTGTTTTTGTTGTTTAAATTCTGTACCAAAATACCCGTCCCAATCTACTTGATTAGATTGAGTAGGGACTGCAGGCTGATCAGTTAAGGAAGAACTAAACAGGTCTTCAAAATTTATAGACACGTATTAGTCTCCTAAAATTTCTTGTTTACGTTGTTCGATATAAGCTATAACTTCAGGAATAATTTGTCTGTTTGTTTCAACAGACCGATCAATTGTTATTGGTCGTTTAGCAAGTCTATCAATATCTATGTTAAATTTATTTTTAACTTCTTGTCTGATTATACTAAGCTTTTGAGCTGTGTCTTTTTCTCTACCTGTTTGAGTAAAGAAACTTAAAGGTTGTCCAATCATATCAGCAGTAAGAGACCCAATAGCAGTTCTAAAATCAGATTTTAAAGCTCTGTCTTCTCTTTTTGCTTTTTTAATTCTACTGCCTCGAGCTTTAGTTTCTTTACCGAATAATTGAAAACCTGTTTTATCCATGTCATCATCGGCTGCTAATAAACTTGGAGCAGGAGAAGGTGCAGGGGTAGGAGCAGGTGCAGGAGCTTGAGTTTTGGGACTTATATTTTTAAGTTCGTTATAAGTGTCTTCTCCAAAAATCTTTTTAACATAGTCTTGAGTTTCCTTTCTTAGTTTACTAAAGTCTCTTCCACCTGCTATCCATTCATTAATCGTACCCGGTCCTGCATTGTAAGCCATAGCTGCAGTTACTAAGTCTCCATTATACTCTTTAGTTAATGCATCAAAATAGTCTGTACCTACTCTTACATTTTCTTCAGGAGATATTGACCCATCGGCATTTCTTACTGCTGGTTTAACACCAAATCCGGGCTTATCTGCAGTTGAGTCTTTTAGTTGCATTAAACCTTTAGCACCATGATTACTTACAGCATCAGGATCACCTGAGCTTTCTACTTCTATAATTTTATTAATAATAGGTCTATCAGAAATATTTATATCTGTTTCAAAAGTAAAGCCTTGAGTTATATTCTTAGTAGGCACTGTAGCTGCTTCAGGTTCTACTTCAAGTATAACTTCTTCAGGTAAATAACCTAATATCTCTGATACACTTTTTGTTGGTGTTACAGTTTCTAATTGGTTTAACATAGAATTTAAAGCAGAATTACTTTCTCTAAGTTTTTGAATTGTATTAATATTTGGATTACGTTTAACAACCCCATCAATAATTATAGCAGCATTCATTAATAAATTTTCTTTAGCTTCTATGCTTTCAGGATTATTACCTAAAGTTTCCCATGCTAAGTTGTATTGTCTACCTGCTTTTTCTTGTTTAAGCATGTCAACATTATTAGTTTTATTATCTGTAACTGATTGAGAAATATTTAATTGTTTGAAAGATGTATCACTAAACGGTTTAAATACAAGTTCGTCATTCTTATCTACTTCTAGATTTCCTAGTAGTTGGTTGAATTTCATATTTAAAGCTGCTTGATATTGATCTTCAGTTATTATGCCTTTCTCTTTATTTCTTTCTAGATCATACATAGTGTATGCTAAGTTAGTTTGCATTGCAGATACAACTCCTTTAAATTTATAATCAGGATTTGCAGTATCTGTTTGTATAAAAAATTTATCAAGTACATTAACTAAAGATTTTATATCAGCATCTTCAGATTTTTTTTCTATTTTAGATAAATATGTAGGATTATCTAAATTACTCTTAATAGTTTTAACTGTATTTAATGCTTTATTTTGATAATCAGATTTAACAGCATCATCTAAGTTTAAGAAAGATTTAACAGAATCAGACCAGAGTTGAGGATTAGCATCAACAATAGCTTTACCTCCTGCTGTAGACATTGCTTGTAATAAGATACTGTCATTAATTGTTTGCTTACTATTTACAGCATTTATAAGATATGGTAAAGGACTTGAAGCAGTAAAGTCAATATCCATATCGGGGAATCTTCTTTTTAATTCTGCTTCTTGTAAATCTCTATCTGAAGTTTGCTTAGAAAGAATGTCTGCATAATTAAGGAACTCACCCATTTGATCTACGTTAACATCTGTAGCAAAAGGTCTACGAGCTTCCATCCATAATTCAGTTGGATTAATACGTTCATTTTTTTGATAAGCTTCTTTAACTAACATATCAAATCTAGCTTCAATTCTTTCAGGGTTATTAAGCTGCATTGAAGTTTCATTAATCAACGGAGTAATTGCAGCTTTAATTGTTGCATATGGAACTTTAGAGTTTAATAACATAGTTCTTAAAGCTTCATCAGTTTGAGCAGGAACTGTTTCTGTTTTAGCTCCACCAGCTATAATTTGTTTTCTTGTAGCTAGTGCTGCACTTAAAGCTGTATTATCTTCTGTGATTGTATTGTAAGTAGTTGTAGTCAAATCATAATACTCATCATCTTTACCTCTAAGAATCCCAAAAGCTGAAAAGGTAGGTTTGGTATCTTTAATAGTTTGTAATCCAGTTACAGCAGTATTTGTATAAGTATCATCATATTTATCAAAACTACTACCAGAGTTCCAAAGTTTTTCTGCTCTTTTTAATTCTTTATTATAACTATTAGTTAAAGTAATACGTTCTTCAGGAGTTATCATACCACTAGCAAAAGCTGTATCAATATCTTTAATACCAGTAAATTTATATTTAGCAATATCTGGAGAAGTAAAAGCTTTAGAAGCTGCTTGAGCTGACCAAATATTTTCAGGTGTACCATACTTATCTAATAAACCTAAACGTTCTTCTTGAATTGCATTACCTTGTGCTAAGTTAGCAGCATAATTAATAGTCTTTGGTAAGTTAGTAATATGCATTTGTTTAAGTCTATTCTCTGAATTATTAACAAATTCTTGAGCACCAAGACCTAGTAAAGTTTTCCAATCTTCTCTACGCTGTTGTTTTTTCATATCTTTTCGATATGCAGCAGCTTGTTGATTTTTCCAATTACGAGTTGACTGTACCATATAATCAGCATACTCAACTGAATTCATCTCTTTAATATCTTTAGACATATTTTACCTACTTAATAAACTTTTTACTTCTTCTACTGGAGCTTCTTCAACTGCCTTTTTTAATTCAGGCTTTAAAGCTGCTGATTTTTGCATACCTTCTAAGTCAGCATCCTGTTTAGAATGCTTATACATTTTTGTTATGTCTTGCATAACGTTACCAACCTTAGCTGTTTCTTCTGCATCAAGGTCTTCTAATTCAACATTATCATCATCAAATTCATAATCAATATTAACTCTTTCAGCCATAGCCATAATAAATAATACTAAAGGCTCATAAGCTAACAGCATTAAATCAGGAGTTAGTTTTCCTTCTGTAAAATTAGTATACAAAATCATCTGAGCCAACGAATCTACTGTCTGACCTCTAGCTAAAAGCTTCATCATTTCTGTATATGTATCAGCTTCTAAAAGAATATCTGCAAAGTAAAGCATTAAATCATCAATGCTTGTAAACTCAGGAGGTCTTTCAAATGCATGAGGCTTGTCAGGGCTGTTAGTTAAAGATTGTCCCGGTATCGGAGCATCAAAGAAATTAACTTCCTGTAAAGCTTGTGGATTCATTTCTTGTTGAAATTGTTGTTTCTTCATAATTAATTACCTGCTCCTTGAGTATAAGCTGGAACATATGCTTGTAAAAATTCACTACCGGGATTTAAGTATTTATTTAAATCATAACTTTGACTAGCTAAATCATATGTATTAATATTTTGAGGATGGAAACCATAACTACCTGATGATAAATTAGTTTGTTTCATTCTACTAATATCTGTGTTCCAATCAGTATCTGTTCCAAAACTGGCAATAGGATTAACATTTATTTTTCCAAGCTCTTGAATTGCAAGTCCTGATGCATAATAATTAGTTCCGGGTCTGTAGTCAACTGTATCGTCTCTTAACATTCCACTAACTACATTATTAGCTTGATAGATTGTACCGATTCTTGAGTTACCAAAAATATTTCCTAAAGGATTTTCTTTGTCAGTAATAGTACTCATAAGATCATTAGGTGTTAAAGTCCATGAACCTTCATAAGCTTGTCTAACATCATCAAGAGTTACATCAGACCAGTCAATATCTTTACCAGCAATCTTACCAAGCTTTTGTTCAAAGATACCTTTAGGTTTTGTAGTATCAAGTAAGCTTGGTGTTTTACCAGCATCAGTTAAACTTGTTAAGTCTTTCATGTCAGTAGCTATTGGAATGTTTCCTGAGCTATCAACACCAAATAAGTTTTTAGGGTCGTTATAAAATTTACCTTCTAAAACAGAAGTACTACTTAAAGCATCTCTTTGATTGAGTAAGAAGTTATCTGTAGCTGGTCCTTTATATCCACTAGCTACAATGTCATTTAAAGCTCCTTCTGTTTTTAATAACGGACTGTCTCCAAGGTTAGGATACTTAGCATCAAAAGATTTAACATCTTCAAATAAACTAGCTGTATCTTCTCCCATTGGAATACCACCCGGACCAGTAACCATCTTAGGTCCAAAAGCTTTTTGAACTCCTAACTTCTCAGCTACAAAATTATGTGCATCTTTAAATAAGTTAGTTGCGTTAGTTACTAAATCTTTGGTAGGACCAAAAGAATTTAATCCTTGCATCATAGCTTTAACAGGACTTAAAACAACATTACCTACGGTGCTTGCCATCTTATGTAAAGTTTGAGCTGCTTGACCTATAAACGATGTAGCAGGGGAGGCTGCTCCTAATCCTGCCCACCACGATCCTAGATAAGGCATAGCAAACATTAAAGCCATAGAACCTAAAGGTCCCATTTTATTTAATAGTTTACTAATTCCAAGTTTATCTAAAGCTTTACTAAAAACTTTACCAACTTTTTTAATACCTTTCTTAATTTTTTTAAATGCTTTTTTTATAAATTTCATTTCTTAACCTGTGCCTGTAAATCTATTTAATACTGATAATGCTGAATCTAAATTAGTAGACCAGTTTTTTCCTTGATATGAACCACCTTCGTTACCTAAAGCTGCTATAGCAATAGATACTTTACGCTGTGCTTCGTTTTCAGTTCTTTGGAAATCAAATGTAGCTTGATCTCTTAACTCTTGCCATAAGAATTGTTGAGCCTGTGAAGACATGTTAAATGCATTCTGAGCATTTTGTTGATTGACTGCGTTTTGAGCAGCAGTATCAGCTAAGTTAATCTGTCTTCTCCATGCAAGATCAGCTTGTTCAATAGCTTGTTGATTAGCTACGTTAAACTTATTGACTTGGAATTCTCTATCAGCATTAAACTGATTAATTTGATTAGCCATTTGAGCATTAGCTTTTTCAAAGTCTGCATCAACTTGAAACTCTAAAGCTTGTCTAGCATTAATCTGTTGAGTATTAAACTGTGACATGCTGTTATTTTGAGAAGCATTAAACTTATCAATATCAGCAGCTAATCCAGCCATAAACTGTTGTGTCTGATTTTCACTAGAAGCATTAAATTGTCTAGCAGCATTTGTTGCAGCTTGATTACTTAACAATCTTTGTTGTTCTTGTTGTGCTTTAATTACGTTAGCTTGTTGTTGATTGTTAAGGTTTGTTAAGTCCATCTGCATAAACGCTTGAGCATTTTGTATCTGTGTCTTTTGATAAAAATCTGCTTCAGCTAAATTAGCTTGAGACATTAAGATAGCATTCTGAATAGTTGCTTGTTGCTGGTTGTTTGCTTCTGTTAAGCCAACACTTTGCATAAACTTACTATTTGATAAAGCTACTTGTTGCTCATTACTTAAATTAGCCATGTCCATTTGAAAAACAGTACTAGCATTTTGAAGTGCTGTCTGTTGTCTAAACTGAGCATTAGTTAATTCAGCTTGAGCTTCAATTGATTTTTGTTGTCCTACACTTGCTTGAATAGCTTGAGCATTAGCTTGTGCTAAAGGAACAGCAGATTGTATAATAGCATTGAGCAAGGCATCTCTACCTACAGTTGAGGCTGATAATCCACGTTGTGCTAACATAGCTTCTACACTAGCTACAGCAGGAGCTGCCCATGTAGGTACTTCACCTTCTTCAATACCACTTAATAAACTGTCTAACTGATTAGATACTAAAGCTTCTTCAGGTAGACCAGCAATCATACCTCTTTCAGCTTCACTAAAGTCCATTAACCTTTCTTCTAAGGCTTCAGGGTCGTTACCTAATTCAGCAATATCTGCAGAACTTAATCCTGCGTTAGCTAATTGTTTCTTAGCTCTTGTAACTCTTGCTAAAGTTGTACCTGCTACTTGAGCAGCTTCAGCTTTTGCTTCAGGACTGACTGTTCCTACAACTGCTTCAATCAAAGCACCTTCAGGTATCTCAACCTTAGCAGCTTCAATAGGAGCTACACGTTCTACTTCTGCAGCTTCAGCTAATGCTTCAGGTCTTACTTCGCCTTCAGCTACAGCAACTTCAGGAGCTTCTGTAACTTGAGCTGCTTCCATTTGTGCAGCAGTTAAAGGAGTAGGAGCTTCTGCTTGTTCTACACCAGTAACAACTTGAGCTTCAGGAGCTTCAGGTGCTACTGCTTCAACAGCTTCTAATTCTGTTGGAACATCCATTTTCCTAGCAACACCAGCTTTACCAGCTTCTACTTTAACAGCATCAGGAACTTGAGGAGGTTTAACTTCTCCAGCTACAATTTGTTCTGCTGTTGTTTTAGCATCTTGCATAGCTGGTGATGGCGTAGGAGCTGGTGTAGGTGCAGGAGTCGGTGAAGGAGTACCACCCGGAGGTCCACCAAAAGGACCTGTAGGTACATTGGTAGGAAGGTCAGGATTATAGCCGGGAAGCCCGGGAATGTTTATATTTATACTTTCTTTTTCTCTATTTTGTCTTATAGCTTCTGCACGAGCATTTCTTTCTTCTACTGCATCACCTTCGGCATAACCAACTCTACCACCTTTACTCATGTCCACACGACCATCAGTTTTATAAGTAGCTCTGTACTTTTTAGTTCTTTTCTTTTTATTTTTTGGCATTCTTTTTCCTACGTGTTAATTTCTTCAACATTTTTGAAGGCACGGTAGCAATAGAAATAACTAAGGTCGAAGCAGGAAGCTTCTTAGTTTTTTTCTTCTTTACTACCATTTTACTTAACTTCAAACAGTTTGTCAAGTTTTTCACTGATTTTATCCATTC
>Ga0222718_10001196_pt1 | contig 25778 bp, 21 predicted proteins | sample C33_27DmetaG_FD_165045 | JGI IMG/M metagenome (GOLD analysis project Ga0222718, IMG submission 165045) | Estuarine water microbial communities from San Francisco Bay, California, United States - C33_27D | ecosystem: Environmental > Aquatic > Marine > Unclassified | place: USA: California...
CGGGCCACCCGTTGTCATTTATAGTTCGCTACGTCACTGGTCGCCGGAAAAATTTCGAGGACAACTGCAGAGCTTTTTCAGTTTCAGCACCTTCTGGGTGGTGATGATGCATCTCTCCCAAGGGCTCATTACAGAAAATGTCATGAAGAGTTTTCTGTCGGCCATTCCGGGACTGGTCTTGGGATTGATTGCCGGTCATGTGATCTCGAAAAAAATTCCTGCCCAACGTTTTCGAGAAGTGATCTATTATTTGCTGATTGTGATCGGCGTAATGTTGCTGTGGAATGTCTTCCTAGGTTAGCAGCCCGTTGAAAAATCATCTTTTCAAAACGTGTTGAGCCGAAACAATGCCCGACTTTGAAACAATTTCGCCTTGCTCCAATGCTTCGAGAAACGCCTTTTTTGCCGGAAGACTGTGATGATTACTGCAAGGGAACGGCGTGTCCACATCGTCGCAATCAAGGAATTCGCACAGCCGTCGATAACCTTCTTCTTGCAGAATTCCCATTTCAGAAATCGACAGCAGGTCATCTTCTCGTTCTGAAAAGTAATCTTCCACAAAGTTTTGGAAAGACCAATACGCATCACGAAACGGACCCGGCTCGAACTCTGTTTGACCAAATGTCATACTACGAAAGTCGGCCATCGCGTCTGCAAATTGGCGATCTTCGACAGAAGAGGCTTTGCCGGTTTTGATCAAACGCAGACCAACGAATTGGCGTTCGACCGATTGTAGCCAACTGTTAATTTCATCGTCTCGACGAATATTGATAAACAAACTTCCCGGATATCGCTGATCGAGTTGCTCAATCACACTAGGTATACATGCCGGGTAATCAGCCAAACCATCGCATTCCTCTAAAATCTCCAGATCACAATCACCAGAGACAATCTGCTGATGCATGCGAATCAGACGTTTGTTGTCGTGGTGATGTTGGGACTCTTCACTGCGAATTTTTCCGAGGTGAGCGACTCTAATCCCCAGTTGCCCCAATGCCTCGGACATGGAGACCGTCGCGCAGCGCGGTAATGCAATGACGTGGATCTTATTGAACTCCCGCATCACGAAACTCCGTGGGTCAGACGATTTTGGATCCACAACATATCACTGTCATTATGAACCGGCCCTCTACTGTAACCTGATCGTATCTTTCCTCAGAAGGAATTTTTTCCGTTGAGGCCAATTCATGGCCACAAAATAGGATTCAACCGATCATTCATGACTTCTCCAATTTTCGTACCCGGCGTAAAGGCTTCCCAATCGGCTTGATGGTAGCTATTTTTCGGTTCCATCAACGTCATCTCGGCGTCCATATAAATCACCGTGAATACTTCTCGCGGTGATTCTGTTTTATTGGGGCCAGCCCGATGCAGCGTCCAACCGTAATGGAAGCTGACGTCTCCCAGATCATACGGTTCCTGAATTTCATCGATATTTTGTTTTTTGACCTGATCTTGGATGTACCGTTCCGAGTCGTCCGAAATTTCCATATCACGGGCGATCTTCTTCTCGTGACTCCCACGTCCGAAACAGAGTGGACCCATCTCAATCGGTACCGCTTGCAAGGGAATCCAGGCAGTGACAGAAAGTCCGGTCGCCATCGGCCAATATTGCTGATCGACGTGCCAAGGTGTAAAACCGCCGGAGGGTTCTTTGAAGAGCCCCTGATCGTGCCACATACGAATGCCCGTCGTGCCGAGCAAATCCGCAGCAATTTTTGCCAGCCGTTTGTTACAGGCGAATTCTTTCACAACGTCGTCTTTCGTCCACAAGTTGGTCACTTGAATGAACGCTTTTTCGTAGGTGCCGAGTTCTTCACGATCTTTGCCAACAAGCGGATTGTTGTCGTAGGTTACACGGGCAATATGTTCGCGGTAATGAGAAATTGTCGCCGCGTTGAAGACATCTTTCAGATGGAGAAATCCCTCTTGGCGAAATTGTTCAATCTGCGCTTCTGTCAACGGATAAGGTTCATCAAGCAGCGGCACAGCGGACATAATCTCTCTCCAGAACAATTTGTTTTACTCGTTCAACCAGCCACAGACTTCTTTGGCCGAGTACGTCAAAATCATGTCGGCACCGGCTCGCTTAATCGACGTGAGAATTTCCAGCGTCATTCGCTGTTCGTCGACAAGTCCCTGAGCGGCTGCCATTTTGACCATCGAGTACTCACCGCTGACGTTATAGGCGGCCAAAGGGACTTCCGGGTGCTTTTGTTTCACCGCATGAATCACATCCAGATAGCTGAGAGCCGGCTTGACCATCAAAATGTCGGCCCCTTCGGCTAAATCGACGGCCACTTCACGAAGTGCTTCCCGACCATTGGCTGGATCCATTTGGTAAGTTCGACGGTCACCAAATTGAGGCGCTGATTCTGCCGCGTCTCGGAACGGGCCGTAAAAGGCCGAGGAAAACTTCGCCGCGTAACTCATAATGGGAAGATGACTAAATCCTTTGGCATCCAAACCGGTGCGCAAGGCGTGGATCATGCCGTCCATCATCCCACTGGGAGCGATCATGTCGGCTCCTGCCTTGGCATGTGAAACAGCCTCTTTGACGAGCAGTTCGAGAGTGCGGTCGTTGTTGACATCGGGCGTGCCGGTGGAATTATCGATAATTCCACAATGTCCGTGATCAGTGTATTCACACAAGCAGACATCCGTGATCACCATGATTTCCGAACCGGAATCCTTGATCGCCCGGATCGCCTGCTGGATGATGCCGTTTTTGTGGTAGGCATCGCTTCCAACATCGTCTTTTTCTTTGGGGATCCCGAACAGAATGATCGCCGGGATACCGAGTGCTTCGAGTGCTTTCACATCGCCGGCAATCAAATCCACGGTGACCTGTTCCTGACCGGGCATCGAGGCGATGGGGATGCGAGTATTCTCTCCAAACTTGACAAACAACGGCACGATGAAGTCGTGCGGTGTCAATATTGTCTCACGGACAAGATCGCGGAGTTTCGGATGTTGCCGAAGTCGCCGCAGGCGAGTCGTTGGAAATGGTGGTGTGTCGCTCATGATATGTCTCTACCCGATGAACTGTTGATTTGCGGCGGCAATGGAGCAGCCCGGTATCAGCGCGTAATTTTGATCCATGAGGCATTTTTCCAATGCTGACAGGAACAACAACACATTGCTCTTGCTACTGGCTTCTCCCATCAGCCCGATACGCCAGGCTTTCCCTTTGAGCGGTCCAAGGCCTCCCCCAATTTCAATATCAAACTCATTCAACAACTGTTTGCGGACCGCGGCATCATCGGCACCAGCGGGAATCGACACTGAGTTCAGCATCGGCAAGCGATGTTCTTCTGCCACCAGATAATTGAGACCAAGTGCTTCCAAGCCGGCTCGCAATGCCAGATGATTTTCCATGTGACGAGTAAACCGGTTTTCGAGTCCTTCCTCGAGCAATAACCGCAGTGCTTCATGTAATCCATAATTCGCATTGATGGGTGCCGTGTGGTGATAAGCGCGATCACTTCCCCAATAACTACTGAGCATCGTGGTGTCGAGATACCAACTTTGTACTTTCGTTTTTCGATTGTTGATCGCTTCCTGCGCGAGAGAACTGAATGTCACCGGCGCAAGTCCCGGCGGACAACTCAAACATTTCTGAGTACCCGAGTAGGCCGCATCGACGTTCCACTCATCAATTTTCACTGGTAAGCCGCCCAACGATGTCACGCAGTCGATAAGCAACATGGCTCCACCGTCGTGGACGATCTTCGAAATCTCTTCAATCGGCTGAAGTGCGCCAGTGGATGTTTCCGCATGAACCAGCGCAACTGCCTTCGGCTGGACTTCTGTGACGGCTTGTTCGATTTCCTCGGAAGAAAAGACTTCGCCAAATGGTCGTTCGAGTTTCGTGACGACCGCACCACAGCGTTCAGCGACATCACACATACGTCCGCCGAAGACACCATTAACGCCAACGACAATTTTGTCACCCGGTTCGATTAAGTTGGCGACACACGTTTCCATTCCCGCAGAACCAGTTCCGCTGACGGCAAACGTCAGAGCGTTTTCAGTTTGAAACACCTGACGCAACATCGTCTGGACTTCGTCCATCACCTGCAAAAAGTAGGGATCGAGATGCCCGACGGTCGGTGCGGCCATCGCAGAAAGTACGCTGGGGGCAATGTCGCTCGGCCCCGGTCCCATCAAGGTTCGAGTGGGGGGAGCGATACGAGGAGGTGTGTGAGTCATTGTGGCTCTGTCTTTACTGATAATCTGTTAGGGAGTTCTCGGTTCAAATCGCCAAAACTCCAGAATATCACGGGAGATACCTATTTTCTATCCGATTCATCCTCTCAACGGGGGATCCCTGCTCTGCCCAAAAATGATTACATTTGCCACAATTCCCACGAACTCTTTTGGATTCGCCCAAGTTTTCTTCATATGATGACCTTTTCTTCACACATAATCCGGGGATTTCACCTCGGTAAAATTCTGACGACGGGGCCAAACTGTGACACGAATTCTACTTTTTTGGGATGATGCTGCCGAAGCCGATTTGATCAATATGTATCTGAATCCGGGTGAGGATGAGACGACAACAGAAACCGGGAAGAAGAATGAATCTCTGGCTGTTACTTCTTCTGAGGATTTTTACGCCGCGTTGGAAGACGAATCTGGATGGGATGTTTTTCTGCTGAATCTCTCCTGGGACGATCCCACCGTTGGCATGGAGTACTTCAAAGCCGCTCACCGCAGCCAACCCGACTCGCCTATTGTCGGCGCGTGTCGCCCCGATGAAGTGATTCAACTGGCTGGCTATATCACGCAAGGCCTACGTTCTTATCTCATCCGCGACGAAGCCAAGGATTACATTTTTCTGATTCAGACGACTTTGGAAAGCGCGGTTGAAGCTGTCAAATCCGAACGAGAACGTATCATTTCAGAAAAACTGCGTGAAGAAATTGATTCCGTTCGTCGATTACAGGAATCGATCCTTCCAGAAAAAATCATCTGCCCGGAACCCTACACGGTCAGTGCCCGATACGAATCATCACAAATTCGTGTGATTGGCGGTCAACCGGTGACACTTGCCGGAGGAGACTATTACGATGTCTTCGCGCTCGACGACAGACACGTTGTGATACTTGTCAGTGATGCCTCGGGACACGGAATGCGGGCCTGTATGTCGATTATGACAATGCACACCTTGGTCAGCATGATTCGCAACAATCGATACGAAAACACGTCAACTTTCGTTGCCGAAATTAACAAGCGATTGTGTAATCAACGCGTCGTGACTCAGGAAGGCTTCATCACGCTGCTCTATGGAATTCTGGATACGCAAACTCATGAGTTCCAATGGACATCGGCCGGTCACCCCATCCCCATGACAGTTGATCTCGAATCTGGAGAGGTCACCCCCTTAGGAGGCCTTGAAGACGGCGGACTTCCGCTCGGAATTTACGAAGATGCCGAATACGATCTCCATACCGCAATCATCCCCCCCAACAGTCGTTTGCTCGTTTATTCTGATGGTTTGGAAGAAGCTTTCCCCGACGGCAATCGTGACTTTGGTCAATACGGTATAGAAGGAATCGAAGAATCTCTCACAAACTCGATACAAAGCACTTTGGAAGAAGCAATGCAGGCATTGTTCAACGACTCCCACGAGTTCACCAACGGCTCGGGACGACACGACGACACCTCGGTTGTGCTTCTCGAACGGACCGCCGATGTGACGGCCGATGTGCTCTCTGAATAGTCTCTATCCCGTTGAAGCGGTCGGAGACCATTCGTTGGCGGTAGGGGGCTGTTTCTTCCAGTTGCGCATATTCCAGACGCGCGAAGGACGCTCCTGCTTATCACTGGGTCCGGCATTCGACGGACAAGCACTCAGTGCCTCGATCACTTCTTCAATGGAATCCGTTAACAAAAAACGATGAACGTCGTGAGCGCTGATGGTTTCCTGTTCAACCATCACATTGTTGATGAAATCGAACATCGGCTGCCAGTAACTCTTACCAACGAAGATCACCGGAAAATTCAACACTTTCCCTGTCTGAATTAAGGTGGCTGCTTCAAACGCTTCGTCTATCGTGCCGAAGCCGCCCGGCATGATAATAAACGCTTGCGAGTATTTGACCAGCATCACTTTTCGTACGAAGAAATAACGAAAAGTCGCGAGGATATCGATGTAGGGGTTCGCGTCCTGCTCGTGTGGCAAAATAATATTGCAACCAACAGAGCGACCGTTGGCTTCTTGAGCGCCGCGATTGGCGGCTTCCATAATTCCCGGACCTCCCCCCGTCATCACGGTGAATCCGATCCTCGTCAACTCGGCTCCAATTTGGCGAGCTTGAATATAGTATTCGTGATCTTCTTTGAATCGTGCCGATCCGAACACACTCACGCAAGGTCCCAGGAAATGCAGCTTGCGGAAACCGTGAATGAACTCCTTGGCAATCCGCATCAAGCGGAAGAATTCCGCCGTCCTTGAACGGGGGCCTTCCAACAGGTAGCGGTCTTCCTGAATCCAGCCAAAATTGGTGGCGGTGTAATGATCGTGAGATTTTTTTGCTGGTTCTTCAGATGACATAGGCGCATTCTCCGTAAATTGATTCGACCAGAAGAATAACGATTCTGCTCAAATCCGCGAAGATCAGTCAGCAAACACGATCCAGGCAGTAAATACAGGATCTCTCGATGCACTTGATTTAAGATATTTTAGTTCACAATCGCCAATATCTCTGTTCTCTATGACCTCTGTAAGACACCCAATCATGATACAACACGGCCCCTGGATCATTAACTCCTCTGAAAATGTCTATCACGACCCTTGGCTCTCTCTCCGCTGCGATCAAGTGACTCGTCCCGATGGCCAGCCGGGAACCTACAGTGTCGTTACGATTAAATCAGGCGTTTCTGTGCTGGCGATCGACAAAGAAGATTTTGTCTATTTAACCGACGAGTTTCACTATGCCATCGGTCGTCAATCATTGGAGACGGTGAGTGGAGGAATCGATGACAATGAAACCGCCGAACAGGCGGCTCGCCGTGAACTTGAAGAAGAGCTCGGCCTCATCGCTCACGAGTTGATCTCGCTGGGAACCGTCGATCCGTTTACCGGCTCGTTACTCTCACCCACAGAATTGTTTTTGGCACGAGGAATTTCTGAAACCAAAGCGAATCCTGAAGGGACGGAATTGATTGAGATGGTGAAAGTCCCATTTACGGAAGCGGTCGAAAAAGTGATGAGTGGAGAGATCACTCATGCACCGAGTTGTGTGTTGATCCTGAAAGCCGAGAAGTGGTTGCAGGCAGAGAGATCATGATCGAATTTGTATTCTATTATTCGTATGCTGAATAGGGTATCTCATCGCAAAGGGTTGAATATGAACACTTTTGACAATCTCTCCCGTCGCCACTTCCTTGGAACCGGTACCGTCTTGGGGCTTTCTGGCATCTCGGCCTTTGCCGCGGACAAAAACTCTCTCGTGAAGTCCATCGAACAGCAGACACTCTGGACGAATCGCGATGGCAAGTCACTCACCTGGTTTCATCCACGGCCCTGTCTTGTTCCACAGGAAAACGACAAACCTTTCATCCTGATGACATTACAGGAAATCAGCGGTTCCGATTATTTCGGCCCGGTGCATTGGGTACAGAGTCATGATCTCGGAAAAACCTGGGGCGAACCGGAATTGATCGATGGCTTTGATCGACGAGACGTTCCCGGCTATGAAGGATTGAAAGAGGGTGTTTGCGATGTCGTGCCTCAATATCATCCAAACACTGAGACAACGCTGGCACTCGGACATTGTGTCTTTTATCGCGGTCAACATTTTTCGCGGACCGATCAGCTTTCCCGCTTTCCCATGTATTGCGTCCGCAACGCCGATGGAACCTGGAGTGATCGGAAACAACTGAAATGGGACGATCCTCGTGGAAGCTACATTTATACCAACAACTGTGGCCAACGAGTTGTGCTGCCGAATGGTGATATTCTACTGGCGTTTACGTTCGGGCCTGAAGCGAATGGTCGTATGGTGGCGGGAGTTCGTTGTGGCTACGACGGCGAGAACCTGACAATCAAAGAAGTGGGACCGCCCATCATTCACAAAATCAAACGGGGTTTACTGGAACCCTCGATGACCGCATATCAAGGGCGTTACTATATGACGATTCGTGCGGAGGATGATCGCGGCTATGTTTCGGTCAGTGATGACGGGTTGCATTGGGAAAAGAAGAAACCTTGGACTTGGGACAACGGCGAGCCACTCGACATGTCAACCACTCAACAACATTGGCTCACACATTCCAAAGGCCTCTACCTGGTCTATACACGCAAGGCCGATCACAACACGAATGTCATTCGTTGGAGAGCTCCTTTGTGGATGGCCAAAGTTGATGTCGAGAAGCGTGTGCTGCTTAAAGAGACCGAGCAGATTGTTCATCCCTTGGTGGGTGATGGAGTCGCCAAGCCAGACGATGTGGCTCTCATGGGAAACTTCCACGTAGTGAATGCCTCGGCTGATCAGTCCTGGGTGACGGTCGGAGAATGGATGCCTCGCCGTGAAGCGCGAGGGAACACATTGCTGGCCCGAATTCATTGGTCTCAACCGAACGACATTTTGGCAATTGCTAAGCATTCGTAGGTATGAATTGATTGATATGTAGGTCTTTCAACGATCTGTGTCTCTCGATTCCGGGAGTCAGGAATACCCGTAAGTCAGGAATACCCGTAAGTCACTATGGAATAATGGAATACGCCAATTCAAGAATAGTTTTGTAATTACCGTGTAACAGTTCATGCCAGGTTTCGCTGGGGAGGGTGTCAGACAACATCACTCCACTTTTACAAGGAACCCTAATCATGAAACTTTCCATCAAACTCATCCTGACAGTCGTTTTGATCGCCAACGTATCGGCCATCAACCTTCTGGAAGCAGGCAGCTTCCGCAAATCTAACAATTCCAGTCAACGAAGCTCAGCTTCACGCAGCAAGAGTTCATTGAACCGGGGCGGATCGTCATTTCAACGGAATGGTTCTTCCAGATTCAGTTCTTCGAGAAATTCTTCGCAGAAGAGAAATCTTGCTCCCACTTACCGGCCATCATCAAATTCGTACAAGTCAAAGAAACAGTCGAGTAATCGCCCGAGTTTCAGTTCGATCAGAAACGCTCCGAAACTGAGAACTCCGATTCGTCCTTCACTGAAACCGACCAACAAAAGTCGGATTCTTAATGTGACAGGCCGACAACCGGTGATCAAATCACCAATGAAACCGCGAAATCCGAGTCCCAAAAAGACTCCCATATTGACTCGTCCAGGTAAGTCCCCAATCGTGACTCGACCGGGTCAATCACCGATTAAGACACTTCCCGGACGATCTCCCATTACCACCCGTCCTGGTCAAAATGGTAACCCTGTTAAACCACTTCCAGGTCGCGGAGAGATTGTTAATCCAGAGCGACCTGTAGCGGGAATCCTTCCCGGCGATACTCCTCCTGAGATCACGGAACCAATCGACTCACCTTATCCTTCAGATGATGCAGGAAACTCTGGTAACCAGGGTGGCAACTTGCAAGAAGGTGATGTTACCGCTGGAAATGGGAAAGTTGTCGATCAGGAATTCATCGACGTGATCAACACTGGTGAGTTTGTCCATACCGGTCAGCCGGCTCCCTGGGATAACCCCAACGATCCATTTTGGGATCAGGAAAAGCCACAGGATTGGAAAGGTTACTGGCCCGGTAATGATCCTGATTTTGGTGAGAAATTGCCCGAAAGACCTGATCTTGACCAAGGAGAACCAACAATCCCAGAGATGCCGGAACAAGGCGACACGCCTCCTTACTGCCCATCACCGGTCATTATCATTGATCCGATTGGGCCTCCACCTGTGGCTTGTCCTCCTTGTGTGCGAAGTGTCTGTCGGCCAGTTGTCGTGGCTGCTCCTGTTGTGGAAGAACAAGCGATTCTGCAACTGGTCACTGATCGCGAAAACACATTGATACGACCGGGCCTTGGAAATGTTCCGGGGAACGCAGCACTTCAAGTGAACGGCCTCGGATTGCCTTTGAATGTGGTCACCTGGACGAATGAAAAACTCGTCCTCGAAGTGCCCATGATTGGGTTACTCGAACCGACTGCTGCCAAGCTGTTTCTGTTTGACGCAGAGATGGAAATTATCGGCGAGCTCCCCGTCGAATTATTGACTCCCGAAATGGCGGGGCTTGATAACGAAATGGAATAAGTCGCGTCAAGTTTGAAATGATCGAAAGCCGTCCGGTTGAATTCAGCCGGACGGCTTTTTTCGTAAACATCGGAATTGATCAATTATTTAGAGAGTCATGGCATCACATCTCGCCTATGATTGAGAGGAAGCCATCTTTTACTTTTGTTTCCGTTTTTTGCGAGCCGGTTTTATCGGTATGTCCCAAGGCAAAGAGGCTCGTGGACGATACATGGGTCGCGCGTCCTTCTCGGGCATCTCGGCGAGAACCTTGCGAAACTTTGCGAGAGATTTTTTGGCAGCCGAAGGAGGTTCAGAAAGCAGGTTACGTTTTTCTGCCGGGTCTTTTTTCAGATCAAAGAGTTTTGTGATCTGACCGTAGTCATCGGTCCATATTTTGTAATGCTTGTCTCGTATGACCCGATTCATATAATCCGTGCGGCCACGAACACCATCAACATCACGAATCGCAGGACCATGCCCCATCGCGAGAATCCAGTCACGCGGCGAATCATTGGCTTTTCCTGAAAGAAGTGGTGCGAATGATTGACCATCAATCGTCAGTTCTGTCGGAATTTTGGCTCCGGCCATTTCACAGAATGTCGGCAACAGGTCGGAGAAATCCACCAGCGCATCTGTCTCGACGCCCGCTTCAATCGTCCCCGGTTGCGACACGATGAATGGCTCGCAAACACCACCTTCAAAATTAGAGGCTTTCCCACCAGAAGGTGTTACGCCACCGACAGTCCCTCGGACACCACCACCAGAGCCGTTATCGGTCGTAAAAATGAGAACGGTATTTTCACGCAGACCGAGTTCGTCGTAAGCACTCACAATGCGGCCAACCAATTTATCCGTATAGCCGACCATCGCTTTTTGCTTTTCCTCTTTCGTGGAAGCATTCGGTTCATCGGGAGTAGCAACGAGCGGCCCGTGAGTCAGAGCCATCGGAAAGTAGACCATGTGAGGCTCATTGCGATGCTGTTGAATGAACTCCACCAGAAAATCGCAATAGAGATCGGGACCAAACTTGCCTTTGTAGGTCTTGCTTCCTTTGCGTGTATGAATGTAAGGATCCCAATACCGTTCGGCTGAGGGTTTGTTGCCCGCTTCGTAACCGGTCCAGACACACCAATCATCGAACCCATGCTTTTCGAGAGCATTAGGCTCCACGCGGAAGTCGTTGATTTGCCACTTGCCAGCGATGGCAGTTTTGTATCCGGCAGTTTGTAGCAATTGAGGAAAGCTGATGTTTTTTTCCCAGTCGAAATACCCCACGCCCCAGCGGGGAACATCCCAGTGGTTGGTCCAGCCGGTGCGATACGGATATTGCCCAGTCAATAGGGTCGTCCGCGTTGGCGTGCATTGAGGCATCGAATAGACATTGTGAAATTTCATGCCATGATCGGCGAGAGCATCGATATGAGGCGTTTCGATGTTGTCGGCTCCGTAGCAACTGATCCAGTCTTTACCGAGATCGTCGACCATAATAAAGACAATATTGGGGGGACGTTTTTCCTCTGCTTGAGAGACAGACACCGAAAATAAGGTCAAAAGCAGGACAATCATTGTCAAAAAGCGAGCGGGCATCTGCGTATCCTTCAGAAATATTGCGGAGGATCTGTTGAAATGGGAGGTTCGTTCCCTCCACAATAGAAAGATTGAATCCCGCCTTCCAACATTTCTCCACACATTCATCTGAGACTGAGGTTATCTATGAAGTTTTCTCGATATGCATTGTGCAGCATGATTCTGGCTGTTGTCGGACTTTGCTCGACTTCCCACACAGACGCCGCCGACAAAGACGGCTGGATGAGTATTTTTGATGGTAAGACTCTCAAGAACTGGGACGGTGATTCCAAGTTCTGGTCGGTCGAAGATGGTTGCATTACCGGTCGTACGAACGATCCCGAAGATCTGAAACACAACATCTTCCTCATCTGGAAGGGTGACGAACCGGGCAATTTTGAACTCACCTGCCAATACAAAATCATCAACGGCAACAGCGGCATTCAATACCGCAGTTTCGTGGTCGATGAAGAGAAACACATCGTGGGAGGTTATCAGGGTGACCTCGAAGCGGGCGACACTTACTCTGGGATTCTGTACGGAGAAAAGTTTCGAGGGATTCTGGCTCTTCGCGGACAGAAAACTGAAATTCAGGACAACCACAAACCCAAGGTTCTCGAAACATTCGGAGACACCAAAGAGATTCAGTCGAAGATCAAAAAAGAAGACTGGAACACATATCGAATCGTAGCCGATGGTTTTCACTTCACGCATTACATTAACGGCGTGAAAACAGCCGAATGTATCGATTCTGATAAAGAGCAACGTCGTGCCAATGGAGTGATCGCATTGCAATTGCACAGAGGCCCCGCGATGGTTGTGCAGTTCAAAGACATCAAAATCAAACATTTGAAAAAGACCGAGAAGACATCACTCAACGTCGCCAAGAAAAAGGTCGTACTCGTCGCCGGAAAGCAATCTCACGGTTATGGCTCTCACGAACACAAAGCGGGATGCCTGTTGTTGGCAGAGGCATTAGAAAAAAGTGGCTTGCCGATTGAAACTGAAGTGGTCACCAATGGCTGGCCCAGTGATACGTCGGTTTTCGAAGGCGCTAATTCCATTGTCATCTACGCTGACGGAGGTGGACGTCACCCATTCAACGATCACATCGACGAACTCAACAAATTGACCGACCAAGGGGTTGGCATTGTTGCCATCCATTATGGAGTGGAAGTCCCCGAAGGAAAGTCGGGGAATGCGTTTCTCGATTGGACGGGCGGGTATTTTGAAGCCAACTGGTCAGTCAACCCTCACTGGGATGCGACTTACGATCAATTGCCCAAGCATTCCATTACGAATGGCGTGAAGCCGTTCACGATCAACGATGAGTGGTATTACCACATGCGTTTTCGTGAAAATATGGAAGGGGTTACACCGATTCTGACCGACTTGCCTCCGAAATCAACACTCAGTCGGCCCGATGGTGCTCACAGTGGAAATCCTTATGTTCGCGAAGCGGTCGCCAATGGAGTTCCCCAGCATATGGCTTGGGCATCCGAACGTCCTGATGGAGGTCGAGGCTTCGGTTTCACCGGTGGTCATTACCATTGGAATTGGGGCAACGATCAATTCCGTAAACTTGTTTTGAATTCCATTGCCTGGAGCGCACACGTTGATGTGCCTAAGGGCGGCATTCCTTCAAAATCGGTTTCTGTTGACGACCTGATGGCCCATCAGGACTACAAAGTCCCAGAGAACTTTAACAAAGAGCGTATCGCCGCCATGATCAAAGAATGGAACCAATAGATCATTCGCAACAAATCATTGAGCCATCATAAAGGAGACAGATTTTGATCTGTCTCCTTTTTTCGTTGGTTGAGGAGGCCTTAACATCACTTGTTGGTTTTCATTGACACGATAGATGGCAAGCCCATAGATACGGAACATAAGTTTACTTTTCTGGCGAATTTTTGTAAACTCTTTACCTGTTGGCGATGCTCCTGCGAATTGACAGTTCTTGAGGCCCAAAGGGCCATCGCTAAACCAGCCCAGGGCAAAGCGTAGCGTCGCCCTGGGTGTGAGTGGCAATTAAGTTCATTAGCACCAAAGGTGCGGCTCTAAACCGGGATCGCGTAATGGCTCAATCCGTTGCGAAAGTCGTAATCCACCTTGTCTATTCAACAAAGGACCGAAAGCCGTGGTTGAAGGACCGCCAATTATGCGACGAACTCTACTCCTACATGGCAACACTGCTTCGAGACAATGTTGATTCTCCCGCCATTCTCATTAATGGATTCGAAGATCACATCCATATCCTCTGCCAACTCAGCCGAAAGTATTCGATAGCGGACGTTGTCCAAAAGACAAAAACCGAGACCAGCAAATGGTTAAAGAAGAAATCATCGTCAACTCGTTATTTTACTTGGCAGCGCGGATATGGAGCATATTCGGTGAGCCAATCCAACATTGACACCGTTAGAATTTATATTGCGAATCAAGTCGATCACCATCAGCGATGTTCCTTCCAAGACGAGTTTCGCCAACTGTGTGAACGCCACGGGATCGACCTCGATGAACGATATGCTTGGGATTAGCGCCGCCCCGTTGGGGCTTAATTTGAGAGAGCAACCCGATCCCCAGGGCGTTGCCCTGGGCTGAAATCGAGACGGACCTTCGGTCCTCAATTGTTGATTAGATGTTCGACTAAAAGAGCAATTTTATGATCTCAGACCATTCATTCACTGCAATTATTGGAATCACGACCATCTCCTACGCGATGTATTCCTTTCTCCGGTTGTACCGTGAAAAAGGTGTTGAATATTCCGCAACCAAATATGTGTTTTTATCCTTTCTATATGCCTCGATCACAATAACGCCCGTACTCATGATTATGTGGTCTCTTGGTGACAATCACGGTTCTGAATTTACCATCTCAATGAATCCTGAAATCACGACGCTCGATACCTACTTGGGACTTACTTTTTTTCTATCAGTCATTGCAATGTTATTTTTAGGCCTGATACTGAACCGAGCTTACGACCATATGCAGTATCAAAGTAACAATGACGAAGAATAAAATTCTCCTCTCACGCCTTCACCGCTTCTACAAAACTGACTTCCGTTTCTGTACCGACGATTTGTATAAGAGCAAAACCATGTTCGGCTAATAGCGTTCGATACTCTTCTTCGGTTCGCTCTTTACCGCCGGGAATCAGCATCATCGTCAGGTCGAGGAGTTTGCCAAAGAAAGGTTCGTTGCCGGCAGGAATCACACTCTCGGCAATCAACAGCTTGGCATCATCGGGCATTGCCGAATGACAATTTTTGTAAGATGATGCCACACTCTTCGTCGGTCCAGTCGTGGATGATGTGCCGCATCAGATAGCAATCAAACCCGGCTGGTGCCGACTCAAAGAAGTTACCCGATAAGAGTTCGATGCGATCCGCAACGGGGGAAGCTGACAATGTCGTTTGCGTCCGGTTGATTACCGATGGCAGATCATAGATCGCACCCTTGACCGATTCGTGGACACCGAGAATCGTGGACAACAAACTGCCGTTGCCACCTCCGATGTCAACCATCGAGCTGAATTGTGAAAAATCATATGCCGTTGCCATCGGTATCGATTCTCGACCGTGAACGCTGGTCATGGCGGCATCAAATACTATGGCGGCTTCAGAATTCTCACCGAGATATTCGAAAATTGGTTGGTCGTATAATTTGTCAAAAGATTTTTTGCCGGTTTCGAGCGAATATATTAGCTCGCCCCAGCATCGATAATGTTCTTCACCCATCATGATGGCCAACGCCCATTGACTGTTGGGGATATCGGATCGAAGCGTCTCCGACAAAGGAGTTGTCTCAAATTTCGAGTCCTCGTTTTCTGCGAAAACTCCGACACTCGCCAGAGCCCTCAGCACGCGAAACATCATGTCGGGCTGTGTCTCCGTCAAACCGGCGAGTTCTTCAGCCGAGCGCGGTTTCACTGCCACCAGATCGGCCAGCTTCAGTTTGGCCGTGACATAGACCATTTGAGAGATCCAAGCCCCGGTGATCATTTTGGACATTTGAAACGCTTCTTGCATTTTGAAAGCACCTTTAGAGTAGAACTCTTGGGAGATCGACAATACAGCCACATCATAAATTGATTCTCTGATTGATGATACGATCAATTTCAGAACCCGCCCCGGCAAGACCGAGCCAGACGGCATCAACACGGGCTTGCCTCAAACGCTGGCTCTCCATAAGATTAGCGCTTCAAACTATTTTCTTGATCTTCTGCGGAGAATTCCCCCGATGCTGCAATACGACTTCGATGAAAGTATCGGCTGTTGGATTGCATTAACAAATCAGGCTTTAAGACGTGCTGTTGCTGCACGATTGGCCGATGAAGAGATTACTCTCCGACAGTGGGAAGTATTGGCCTGCCTTGCGCTCAAAGGTGAAGATGTTTCTCAGGTGGAACTGGCCGACATGCTGGGAATTGAAGCACCGACGTTGGTTGGAGTTCTCACTCGTATGGAACGAGACGATTGGCTGACACGCGAAAGCTGTACTCAGGACCGTCGTCGCAAGCTGATTCGTCCGACCTCCAAGGCGCAAGCGGTCTGGGGACGAATGGTCGATTGCTGTCATGAAGTTCGCGAGCAGGCGACGCAGGGAATCTCTCGCCAAGAGCTGGTATTGTTCCAGAATGTGTGTGAGCGTATTCGAGAAAACCTCGGAGAAACTTCGGCGAATCCCTTCGGTTCCACCTCGCTGACGGGTTCATAAGGCTGTGTCATGATGTTCTGGGGTGGAAAATAGGCAGGCCGTTATGGTTAGCCAGCTAATTTTTAGTAGGCTAACATTCAGCAATGAGTTGTAATCTTGAGAATGGCAATCCTTGATGATTGATGAAAGAAATACCATGTGTCGTTTCGTGAAGCTCCAGCCGAATTACCTTCGACGGTGTATTACCCTATTCGCCTTAGTTTATTCGCTGACTTTCCCACGAGCAATTTTTGCTCAACCGGGGCCTGCACCAGTCACAGCGGCACCCATTCTGTATGAAAGCGTTCAGAGTGGTCAGACGTTTGTCGGTACTGTTGTTCCGACAAGGCAAGCAATTATCGGAAGTGCCGTCGATGGACGAGTAATCGATTTCAAAGTGAATGAAGGAGATCGCGTTGATGCGGAGGGAGACAAATCCGTCTTGGCTCAATTGTTAACAGCCACCATCGGACTCGAAATCAAAGCTGCCGAGAAAGAGTATGAGCTTCGGTACCACGAACATCTGGAATTAAAGAACGGCTCGCGTGAAGAAGAAATTTCTCAAGCCAAGTCGTTGATGCTTGCCAGTGAAGCGACGAAGAAGTTCGCAATTGCCGAGTTTGAACGTATGAAGAGTCTGTATGAGCGAGGAGCCGTTACCTCACAGGAAATGGAGGAGGTGATGTCTCGAAAAACTTCAGTGGAAGAGGCATACAAGGATCGCCTCAAAGCTTACGAGTTGATGCAAAAAGGGCCTCGAATCGAGAAGATTGCCCAAGCCAAAGCGCGAATGGAGATGCAAGAAGCGATCGTCGACAAACTGAAAGATCAAGAGAAGAAGTACACGATTCGCTCAAAGTTTTCGGGGTATGTCGTACAGGAATTTACAGAAGCGGGTGCCTGGCTCAACCGGGGAGATCCGGTCGCCGAAGTGGCCGCTCTGGATGAAGTCGATATTCTCGTCAACGTGCTGGAATCCCAGATTCGTCATGTCACCAAAGGCGATACGGTCCGAGTCGAAATTCCTTCCTTGAATGATCCGGTCATCCTCGGCACAGTCGCTTTGATCGTCCCGAGGGCAGATTACAAGACGCGAACTTTCCCTGTGAAGATCCGTGTCAAAAACCAAACTGTCAACGAAGTTCCCGTCATTAAAGCCGGAATGCTGGCTCGTGTCTCACTTCCCACCGGTAAGCAGCACGAATCCCTCTTGGTACCGAAAGACTCCATCGTTCTGGGAGGTCGCACGCCGGCGGTTTATGTGATTGATGGTGTGAAAAAAGAGGGAGAGACGGGAACGGCCCGTTTGGTTCCGGTCAAAATTGGTATTGCCGTCGATACCTATGTGACCGTGGAAGTGGATCGATTGGCTGCTCCTGAAGGTCAATTGAAAAAGGGGGATCTTGTCGTCACTCGTGGAAACGAGCGACTAAACGGCTCGCCCAAAGTGAAAGTCACAGAATTGGATTCCACCCGACCTCAAGGGGTTGCCAAACCTCAAGAGGTTTCAAAGAAGTCGAAGTGAACACAGCTTCTTAGACATCAGAAACGATATAATTTCATTTCGCATGATTGCCGGGCTTTCTTATGAATCTCATCAACTTTTTTGTTAGCAGTCCCGTTAAAGTTTCAGTCGGGGTTCTTTTGGTTTCGCTGTTTGGCGCGGTCGCTTTGACACGTATGCCGATGCAGTTGACACCCGAAGTTCAGACACCCACCATCACCGTGGAAACACGCTGGCCGGGAGCAAGCCCTCAGGAAGTCGAACAGGAAATCATTATTGAGCAGGAAGAGCAGCTCAAAAACGTCGAAGGCATCACCAAACTCTCTTCCGAATCGACCGACTCCAAAGGCACAGTCACGCTCGAGTTTCTGGTCGGTACCAAGATGGAAGAAGCGGTCGTCGATGTGATTGGCCGTCTCGAACAAGTCCCCAGCTATCCCGAAGATGCCGACAAACCGGTCATCTCTACCGCAAACGCGGCAGATCGTCCGATTGCCTGGTTCATTCTTTCTGCCAAACGCCGGACGGATGATGCATTGGCCGAGTTTCAACGAGAGAATCCTGCGTTAAGTGATGAAATCGCCCGTGTCCGATCGGCTCATAACCCCGGTCTTGCCATGTTGCGTTTGCGACTGATTGCCGAGGATCATCCTGAGGTGAAGTCTTTGCTGCCCCCGGATGACCTGGAAGTCACCAAATTGAAGCGTTTTTGCGAAGACGAAATTGAAGCTCGTTTTGAACGTGTTTCGGGAGTGGCACAGTCCAATGTGATTGGCGGCCAAGAAGATGAGATGCAAGTGATCGTCGATCCTGAAAAACTCGCCGCACGACAAGTCACGATCACCGACTTGCGAGATGTCTTACGTGGTCAGAACGAAGACACGTCGGCAGGTGACTTTTGGGAAGAAAAACGACGGTGGGTTGTGCGAACACTCTCACAGTTTGAGTCACCAGAACAAGTCGAAAATCAACTCGTGGCAGTCCGTGATGGGGCGCCCATTTATGTTCGTGATGTCGCGGAAGTGAAACTTGGCTACAAAAAACCGGACGGCTTGGTGCGACGATTTGGGGAATCGAGCATTGCGATCAACTGCCAGCGTCAAACAGGTGCCAATGTTCTGGATGTGATGGTTGGCTTGCGTGACGTGAATCAGGAATTGAATGAGACGATTCTCAATGATCGGGGTTTGACGTTGACTCAAGTTTATGACGAGACTGATTACATTTACTCGTCGGTCGATCTGGTGCAGCAAAACCTGTTTATCGGCGGGGCACTCACCATGATTGTGTTGATGTCATTTCTCCATTTAGGAATCCGTACCATCTTGGTTGTCCCGATTATCGCCGCCAGTGCGGTGGCATCGATGTTGATTTCTCCCTGGTTCTTTGCCGTCACGCTGGCCGTCATTATTGGTGCGGGGTTTTGGTTTGCACGTGGAGCTTTGGTGGTCGGTTTGGCAATTCCCACCAGTATTATCGGAACATTTTTGATCCTGCAGGCGCTTGATCGATCATTGAATGTGATCAGCCTGGCCGGTATGGCGTTCGCCGTGGGAATGTTGGTCGATAATGCAGTTGTCGTTTTGGAAAATATTTACAGTCGCTTCTCCCGGGGAGAAGATGCGATCACAGCCGCGACCAAAGGAACCCAGGAAGTGTGGGGAGCCATCGTGGCATCAACGCTGACGACGATTGCCGTCTTTCTGCCGATCGTTTTTATTCAGGAAGAAGCCGGGCAACTGTTTCGCGACATTGCTCTAGCGATCAGTGGAGCCGTGGCGTTGTCATTGATCGTTTCCATGACGGTCATTCCCACTGCTTCTTCGCGATTGTTTTCGCGTCGAACCTCGGGAAGTATCAAATCCGGTGAGGACAATGGTGAATCTATTTCAGAAACCGAATCGCTCCCAGCTTGGCAACAGTTCCTTCACAACATCCTGGTCGGGCCGATTGAATTTCTGGGACGGTTGTTTGTCAGAGTAGTCACCGGCATCAACGCCTATGTGCAGCGTAATGTCTTGGTCAGTTTAGCGATGGTTGTGTTGCTCGTGGGAGCATCGCTGAGTTTAAGCTGGTTGTTTTGGCCTAAAGTGGAATATCTACCGAACGGAAACCGCAACTTGGTGTTCGGGATTTTGCTTCCTCCTCCCGGCTATAATCTCGACGAGTTAATGAAGATGGGGGAGACGGTTGAACGAGGCTTGCGACCTTATTGGGATGTCGATCCGGGAACGAAGGAAGCGGAAGCTCTCGATTACCCACCGATTGGCGACTTGTTTTTTGTCGCACGTGGACGAAGTGTTTTCATGGGAATTCGTGCTTATGATCCGCTTCGAGCGGGAGAACTGACTGGTTTGGTGACGCAGGTTGCCAGTCAGCTCCCGGGGACATTCGCGATTGCCAACCAATCGAGCCTGTTTGAGCAAGGTTTGGAGGGAGGCCGAAAGATTGAAGTGGAGATTACCGGCCCCGATTTACAAAAGTTGGTCGGAATCGGAGGGCAGGTCTTTGGAGGTTCGCGTGCTGCCATCGAAGGCGCGATGGCACGTCCGGTACCCAGCCTCGACCTCTCCAGTCCCGAGTTACACGTCATCCCCAAACTGACTCAAGCGGCCGAGATGGGTTTTTCGGCTAGCGATTTAGGGTACACAGTGAATGCTTTAGTCGATGGTGCGTATTCGGGGGATTATTTTTATCAGGGCGACAAGATCGATTTAACAATTATTGGTCAGGACGAGTTAGCCAATCAAACTCAAGATATTCCCGCATTACCCATCGCCACCCCAACCGCTCAATTAGTACCTCTGGAAGCTTTGGCCGATGTCCGGCTGGGAAGTGGTCCAGAACAAATCAATCACCGCGAACGCCTGCGGGCCATCACCATTGAAGTGACGCCTCCTCCCGCTGTTCCACTCGAAACGGCAATGGAGATCATCGAATCGCAAGTGGTCACACCCATTCTTGAGAGCGGACAGATGGATGGCGGGTATCGAATGAGATTGACGGGAACCGCCGAAAAACTTCAAGACACCTGGCAAGCCTTACGCTTCAATATCTTCCTGGCGTTATTGATTACCTACTTATTGATGGCAGCATTGTTTGAATCATGGGTGTATCCCATGGTAATTATTTTGTCTGTTCCTTTAGGAGCCGTCGGTGGGATTTTGGGATTGTGGTTGCTGAATTTCTTTGTGTTACAGCCGCTCGATATTCTGACGATGCTGGGATTTGTGATTCTCATCGGGACGGTTGTGAATAATCCGATTCTCATCGTGCATCAATCGCTCAATCTGATCCGCGATGAAAAAATGGATCCGACGCAAGCCATTGTGGAATCGGTACGCACACGTATCCGACCAATTTTTATGACGACTACGACAACCGTTTTGGGACTCTTACCGTTGGTCGTCTTCCCCGGAAGCGGGAGCGAACTTTATCGCGGATTGGGAAGTGTGGTTTTGGGTGGGTTGCTCGTTTCGACAATTTTCACTTTATTCCTTGTGCCGACACTGTTTAATCTGGTGATGAGAACACAACTGGCCATAGGACGTTTGAAAGCAAAAGCCTACGACGCAACGGATGAAAAAGTTCCCGAGAGAGAAGGCATTCCCGAGCAAGGTGGATCAGAACCGGTTCCCGTCACCTGATCATTGGAATCATTTTCATGAGCGCATCTGAGCAAGAAAATTCATCGCCTTTGCTCGAAATGCGAGGGATTGAAAAAACATTTCCCGGAGTGAAGGCACTCTCAGGAGTTGATCTACAAGTTCGTCGCGAAGAAGTCCTCGCTCTCTTGGGAGAAAACGGTGCCGGCAAAAGCACTTTGATGAAAGTTCTCGGCGGCGCCCATCATCCGAACAGTGGAACGATCCTTATTGATGGACAAGAAACGGTTTTTCACACGCCACATGATTCCCAAAAAGCTGGCGTCTCGATCATCTATCAAGAATTTAATTTGATCCCTGCTCTGACTGTTCGAGAGAACCTGTTTCTGGGCCGAGAATCGACATCGCGAGGTTTTGTCAAACGACGCGAAGAAACCGCTCAAGCACGCGCACTCTTTGCAAAAATGGGAGTCGATCTCGACCCCGAATCCTTGTGTCGAGATCTTTCAGTCTCTCAACAACAAGTCGTCGAGATTGCCAAAGCATTGTCTCAGGACGCAACGATTCTGGTTCTCGATGAGCCTTCTGCGGCACTCACCAATACGGAAGTCGACCGGTTGTTCGACGTGATTCGAGATTTGAAAAGTCGAGGACTGGGTCTGATCTATATCAGCCATCGGCTGGAAGAAATCTTCGAAATTGCCGACCGGGTTTCGGTGTTACGAGATGGCTCGCATGTTGGCTCTGCTTCGATTGATGAATTGAACAAAGAGAAGTTAATCTCCTTAATGGTTGGGCGAGAATTGACGGAAGAGTTTCCACCCCGAAATGTGACGCTGGGAGAACCGTTGCTCGAAGTAAACAATTTATCGCGTGGTGAGACTGTTCGGAATGTCTCATTCACAATTCGTCGGGGTGAGATTCTGGGATTAACGGGTTTGATGGGAGCTGGACGGACCGAAACAGCTCGACTGATTTTTGGAGCCGACAAGCGAGATTCGGGAGAAATTAAACTCGCCGGTCAAACTCTCGACATCAAACATCCGCGCGATGCCATCGCTGCGAAAATGGGATTATTGACCGAGGATCGAAAGACCCAAGGCTTGATTCTGAAGCATTCGGTCCGTGAAAACTTCGGCCTACCGAACCTCGATCAGTTTTCTTCATCAGGATTCGTTAACAACAAACAAGAGAACGCCCAGTTTGGAAACTATGTCGAACGCTTGAAGGTCAAAATACCGCATCAGGAACAACTCGCCGGTCATCTTTCGGGCGGTAATCAGCAAAAAGTCGTTCTGGCGAAGTGGTTGGCACGAAATTGCGAAGTCTTAATTTTCGACGAGCCAACTCGCGGCATTGATGTCGGAGCCAAGCACGAAATTTATCAATTGATGAACGATCTCGCGGCGGCTGGCAAATGCATTCTGATGATCTCATCCGAACTTCCCGAAGTGCTCGGTATGTCTGATCGAATTCTAGTAATGCACAACGGAAAAGTGACGGGTGAGATCGGCGATGTGCCGAACACTTCGCAGGAAAAGATTCTTGAACTGGCGATGCAAGGGTGAGCGAACTCAATCAGGGAATGACTCGATACACTTCATTAGTGATCAATCCAGATTCACCCTGTATCTCTTTCACTCGGTCTGAGAGTTTCTCGGCAACTTCCCGTTGTTCATTTTCTGACATTTCCTTGATGGACTTAAATGTCAGCGGTTCGGGAGTGGAGAGAATTCCCATGTCGATGAGTCGATCAAGAGACTCGGGAATCACAAAATCTGTGTATCGATACGTCAATCGATAGCGGAGGATCTCACTCCAATTGACCAACACATGAGTGATGCCTGCCAATTCCAGGTTGGCACGAATTTCTGGTTCGGTCAACCAGTCTCCTTCCGAGGAAGTACACCATTGTTCTAATAGTGAGACATCGAAGACCGTATTGTAATCGAGTGGAAATCGGGCGTCGAACACGTTGGCTTCGCCGACAGAAAGCAATTTCTCTCCCGGTTTGAGGGTTTCGTTCAATGCGCGGACGCCGGGAGGCTGAACGATGGAAGACTCTGCCAATGTTTCGATATCGGCCAGATACAGATTCAGGCCGGCTCGCGGTGAAACAATCAACCCGAGATTAAATGTGATCGCCATGACAACGACAGTCAGAGACAGCCACTTCGCTTTACTGTGCCAAAGTTGATCGAGTCCGACCGCTGCCAACAGACTCGCCACCGGAATAAGCGGTAGCCAAAAACGATCAAGCCGATGCGTGAAAACCCACCAAGAAACAAACAGCCATAAGACATAAATCCACAACCAGAGAACCACCTTTCGACGATCAATTGCCAAGAATGCCAAGGGAGCAAACGCGAATAGCAGAACCGATTGGTAATCACTTTTGGAAACGACATTCCAGAGATCGTGGGGAATGGCAGACAAGCGATGATGTGAAGGGGAATGAGCGTCCTTCCATTTACTTTGTAACTCTGCGTTCCAATCATCGCCCCCAAAAATTGACCAGGCCAGTGGATAGACGGGATTCCCTGTTTGAGCTGTGTTCTTCAGTAACCACGGTCCGATGGCCAATGTTCCTCCAACAATAAACATCATTGCAAATTTGAACACAGGGATGGACTTTGTCTCGATTTTTCGACTCTTGAGACAGACGTACAAAGCTGCGGCAGTGATTGGCAGGACGACAGAAATCAGTCCGGGATATTTGCACGCCATTGCCGACCCGGCGAGAACTCCTGTTACCAGCCAAAGACTTTTGGCAGACCTTACTTTGGTAAGTTGAGTTCGAGCCAAGTCAAACGCCAGCAAAGTCACCGCCAGATAGCACATCAACGCGCCTTCGGTGTATGCAATTGTCGAAACTCGATAAACCCACGGCGTCGTTAGATAAATGACAACCGCCCACGAGCCGGCTGCTGTGGAAAACCAGCGTTTGGCGAGACAGAAAATCGCCGCTGCTGTCAGCGGAGCGAATGTCATCAACACGACTTTGCCGACCAGCGCACCCCAGAACCATTCACCGAAAATTAACATGCCCGTCAAGCTGAGCATCTCAGTCAGAAACGGAAACGACGTATAAACATTGTGTTCGAGAAAAGTAATCTGACCAGCAAGATACCATTCTTTCGGACCTTGCAGGTGGTACTCCTTCACGTCGAAATCAATCGACGGGAGCAATGCCCCAAGCAACATGCAGGCGAGGAAAGTACCTATGACCGCGATCGGCAGCATCAATTCGTAGGGAAGAATCCACGGCTCGGAACCTTGTTTCGAATCGGCTTTCGGCTTCATGAGGCGTGATCGAGAAGTAAGACCCAACTCTATTATCACGATTCCGGCAAACAGACATCGAAACAGTGTGCTGCTCAGTAATCCAGACAGGCCGAGACCGAGAGTCAACAAAGAGAGTCCCGCATAACCGATGCCGAGCGACAAGACGTGACGTTCGAGTGACGAACCAATATTCGAGAGTTTCAACCCTCGCAACAGAAAACGCCCCAGAGACCATGCAGTCAAGCTGATGAATCCCGCAGCCAAGATCAACCAATGTCGGGGAGCGAAGTAAGCCCAACCGGATGGTAGATCGCCTGTACTTCCCGAACCGGGAAGCAGGTCAAACAGGAGAAACGGAATGTTCTGCCAGAATTCCCACCGGGAAAGTGAGGGTGAGTTTTGTAGTTCAGAGTCGAAGAAGAACCACGCAAACAGTAAAGTCCAGACCGCCCCCGCAATGATTCCGGGGCGCAGTGAGGATGACGATGTGTCCGCGGACATGGCAATGCCAAAGCGAAGAAACAGGGTTGAGTTCTTGAGTCACGATTGTGACTCGTTTCAGCCCGTCACTAAAGCGGCATCGTACAATCTCCGAAAATATTTCCAGAATCGTTGTCCGGGATGCGGGCCGTTACGGATGTACTTTCAGAAAGATATCAACGCACAACAACACACGATCAACATCATTGAAATCAAGTGCGAATTGATACCTTCAAATAGAACCGGTGACTGTAACCAGTCGCCGGTTTTTTCGTATCTAGGGGTAGTTTCATAACCTCAAGGGTGGCTGTGGACAATGCTGTCCGGGAAAATAATCGTTGCAATCAATAGAGTCGACTTCTTTTCTCCCGTTTGACTTCTGGCCGGTTTGGTATGACGTTTGCCATGCTTCCCTCCTATGAAAAATCGTCCCTCGCAAAC
>Ga0222718_10001198_pt1 | contig 25748 bp, 24 predicted proteins | sample C33_27DmetaG_FD_165045 | JGI IMG/M metagenome (GOLD analysis project Ga0222718, IMG submission 165045) | Estuarine water microbial communities from San Francisco Bay, California, United States - C33_27D | ecosystem: Environmental > Aquatic > Marine > Unclassified | place: USA: California...
TAAAATGTTGACCCTTAATTCTTCGGAAGATGTTGCTAGGGCAATGGCTTTTGACCAAAAAGAAAGATCTGCTTACACTAGAATTAAAATAAATTTTGATGAAGGTGTTTTGGATTTTATTCCAGACGATTTCTTCAAAGGGTTTAATAGAGTTTATCAACTTGATATGGATGTTGTTGGCGCTAGAATTGATGAGGATGAGCTTGACTATTTTGATGAACAAGTTGAAGATCTTGAAGCCCAGAAAGCAGAAAACAGAAGGCTGTACAGTGGTATGCACTTTAGAATACCTCAAGACATATCGGATTTAACAAGTTTGCAATGGTTTTCTGCAACCAATATGAATATAGACATTCCTATATCTAAAAGTGTTGAAGAAATAAATTTAAGCGATTGCTTTACTGTTAGGTTTCCAAGCGACATGAGTGGTTTTGAAAATTTAAAAAACATATATATTAACAACGCTGATTTCACTTTTTTACCTCAAAATATCGATGCAGCTCAGACTTTAGAAGAAATTTCAATAAATATGGCTGGACTGGAATCACTGCCTGACTCAATTTCGAACCTCAGAAATTTAGAAATCCTGTCTGTTTGGGGAAATCGTTTAACCGAACTTCCTGAAAATATTGGCAATCTATCGTCATTGAAAACCTTAGATATCGGCCATCCTATGTCTGAGAGAATTTTAAATATGGGCGGAGGCTTCGGCGGTGTTTCATTGGATGATATTATTAATAATTCAAATCTTCTAGAAAGACTTCCAGACTCTATTGTAAACTTGAAAAACCTATCTTCTTTTGGTGTTACTGGGCTTTCTATTCCAAGGCCTAATATACATCAGATAAGGCTTTTTAGTACAATTGAAAATGGAACTATTACATATAACCTTTCAAAAGTATACAATATGAATACACCAAGTGAACTTCGAAGGTTTTAAATTAAAATGATTAAAAATAAAGCAATACTAGGGATACTGGCTGCAGCAATCGTAGCAACCGGAAAATCTGTTTCTTCAAAGGCTCAGTCCGGTTCTTTTGGGAAAAAGAAGAATAAAGAACTTGATGCATTTCGATCATGGCTGGATAACTATGTTTCAGAAGCATGTGATCAAACTTCTCACGCTTTTAATCTTGAGCGTCAAGGCTTACCTGTATTGACTTTAGATCAGGCCATAGATTCTTTACGAGGTCTTCAGGAAGAAGCATTCGAAGAGTTTTGCAAAACACCAGAAAACTGCCCAGAAGCTTATGCATATGCTTCTCTTGTAATGGGGTTCTCTACCTATGGAAACTTTCCACAAGTGACAAGAAATTTTTTACACCAAGGCATAGATTACGGTGTAGAGTTTGGATACCATGGGGGGCGAAGATACTTGGTCGATGAGACACATCTAAGAGAATTCTATCAAAATTGCTTAGCAGATCTTCATAAAATAAGAAGTCTAACTGGTTATTCTGATGAAATTGAAACAGAAGATATTATAAAAAGAAATTTATCCTTTCTTCTTAAAAATGAAGAAAATTATCAGAGACCACTATTCTCTCAGTTGCAAGAACAGGAAGAATTTGAAATTGAAAACGATACAATTTTAAGCGTAGCCATTCATGGTTACATGATCATGAAGTACATAGAGTGTATTATATCTATGGTTTTCGATAAAAACTTGGCTGAAGCAGTGAAGTCTTATTATATAATACTTGCAAAGCAGGGAAGAATATATATGGGTAAGCATTCTTCTTACAATGTAGATTTGTTGGTTGTAGATCAACGAACAGTTCCAACGCAAACAATATTCATGGCTAGTCCATCTCGTCTGTACATATCTAGATTTATTGGTAGAGACTATGCTGGTCAAATACTGGGAAGAATAAATAAAAAGTTATCTCAGTATTTAGACTCAAATACAATGATGCATATGCGTGAAGTATTTAATGACTTTGAAGATGTTTCTGCTCGTTACCGAGATCGAGTAAGGCTTATCACTCAGCCTAGAGCTGATGAAGTTGATATGAGTGATTTCTGCTTGGGCTTTTTAACCGACTTACATGATTTATCTATGTTCAGAGGAGAAATAAGGTTGCCAGACACAGAGCAAGCTTGGGATACTCTTGAGTCAACTGCCGATGGCTTTGAAAATGATGATTATAATGCCCTTGACCTTTATACAGATTTAACCATGTCAGGTACTGGTGCAGAGATAAAAACATTTCTAGAATATGGCATTATGAGCTTTGATACTTATTGTGAAGCAGTTGCTATGGTTGATTCTAGTTTTGCTGAAGCAAGATCTGGAAGATTGGATATTGCAATGGCGCATTGGGTGAATGAAGCAAATGAGATGCTTGAATCTGAAATAGAAACTCTATCTGAAGGATATAAGATTGGGGAATCAAGCATTCGTGTAAACCCACAAGATCAGATCATCATGCAACTTCCAATCTCTGATATTCAGCAAATACCTTTAAGTAACCAAGAGAATGTATCTAGAGTAATCCTTGTTGAGTATATAAATCCAAAAACGCTAACAAGTATAACAAACAATACAGCAGGCAAATTGTGTGTTGGTAAAGATGAAATGCCCTATAAAAGAAGGCTTGCCTCTGGCGAACAAAGGCATTTTGGTGTGCTTGCACAAAAACAAGATGGTTCGCTGTATGTAATGTATCATACACATACATCTGGAGGCGATGTTTCCGATTTTACAGATGCCAAGAACAGTAAAAAAGCAATTCCTTCTTTCCCTCATCATCACAGAAACACTTTGAATAGTGCAAATGAAAAAATAAAAGAGTTGATACAATGAATAAAGGTATTTTGGCAATAGGTGGCTTGGCTGGACTGGGTTTACTAAAAAGATTTGGGGGGCTAGGGTCTGGAAATGTATCATCAGATACTCTTGTCAAACATGTTTGCCAAAAACTTTCGACTGTTGTTGAGTTGTCTAGAGATCCTTATGAAAATGAAAGTATGGTTTCAGATGTTATTCTAGGCTTTATAAACGAAAGACATTTCAACAACATGATTGAAAATTTAAATGCTGTTCAACTGTCCGAATATAACGATATATTTTACTATGAAATGAGTAAAGAAACATTTAAAAAACTAATTGGAAACTATTTAAAAAATATATCTATGTGGTTTGGTAGTGACTTCGTTGATCTTGGGCCTTCAGACTTTGATGTAAAAAGAGCTTGGTTTACTGATAAAGGTAAGAAAAGAATCTCTCTTCTAGAAAACTCTCTATATGAAAGAAACTTTTTTTACATTTATGATGTGTTTAAAAAATTGCCTTTCATCGAAGAAAACGAAACATTTGCACAACAAGCAACTTTGACCGCAAAGGTATATATTTCCGGACAAATAAACGAGTTTAAAAACAAAAAATTTATCGATATAAGCAGAGCATCAGGAACTTATGATAACTATACAACATTTGTTCCTTCTATTTACAATCCAGACTCTGGCTTTGATATTGTTGAACAGAACCCAAATAACTATCCTAGAACTTTTAATATTTTAGATAGATCCCTTACAACTGTTATACCTAAAGTTGTCGCAAGTTTTACTATGCACAAACCTCTTTGGGATAATATATTGAAAACTGACTTTAGTCATATAGGGTTGCCGATATGGATGCCTCCTTATGAGTTGCATTATCTATTTATGAATGCAAGCGTTGACGGCGTTTTCTTTAGAACAAGAATCAGTCCAGTAAAATTGTGGTCAAAAAAATGAATCAAGGTATCAATGTTCTTTCTTTTTTTGATGGTATCTCAGCTGGACAAGAAGCTCTTAAGCAACTTGGTGTCAAGGTTGATCGGTACATAGCCATTGAAATTGATCAAAGCGCCACAGCCATTACACAGGCGAACTTTCCAAAAACAGAACAGAGAGGAGATATCTTACTACTTCATACAGATATGAAAAACTTTGTTGCTGGTCTACCCAAGATTGATTTAATCTTTGCAGGATCACCATGCCAAGGGTTCTCCAAATCAGGTAAAGGTAAAGGTTTTGACCATCCAAGATCTAAGTTGTTCTTTACATTTGTAGAAATATTAACTGAGATTAAATCCCAACAGTCCAACCCAGATATTCCTTTTTTCTTTGAAAATGTTGTGATGGATGATGAATGGGCAGAAGAAATCTCTAAATCTTTGGGTGTAAAAGAAGAAGTGTATGATGCTGTAGATTACTCTCCAAATGCTAGAGAAAGATACTTTTGGACCAACCTAAGACCACCTAGAGCGATTATTGAAAAGTACAAGCAAGAAGGCGGATGGAAAACTTATCAAGACATTTTGGATACAATCACACCTTCTAGCAATAGAGTTGTGTATAAGCCTTTATTTTCAAATACAAAAAGTTCAACAGCGAAAAATAAAATCTTTTGGGCTTCTGAAAGGAAAACAACATTAAAACTTGGAACGCTTTATCATCAGAAATCACAAGGTAAAAGTTTTTACAAAATAAATGGTAAGATGCCTACCTTTACATCGATGGCTTTTAGTATTAATTCTGGACTCGGATCTTATGCTTTCCCTAAACTCTTTTGGGAAGAAAAGAATGAAAACAATATTTTTGATCGGTACAAAAAACTTAAGAATGGCAAAGAACCCACTTTGTACTTTGACTTGCCAAAAGAAATACAAAAAAGGTGGAATCTTCCATCTGGTGAGTACATGGTGTTTTATCCTTCTTATAAAGAAGCTCTGAAAGCGATGGGTTTTAATCCAAATTACTTTAAAGGTGTAGAGTTTGATAGCAAAAAAAAGAATACCAAGAAATTTCTATCCCTTACATCTACAATAGGGAACTCTTGGCATGTCACAATCGTAAAATTACTCATTGAGTGGTACTGTAGAAGTAATGGGTGGATAGGCAAGTAATAACCTTTGCCCTATAAGAAAATATAGAAAAAGAAAACTTTCTTATTTAAAAAGCTCAACGATGTCAATTTCTTCGTTCTTCTCATAAAGTGTTCAACACCTTTTTCTGAAACAAACATCAATTGTCGATCAGGTATTTCATCGCCATTTATTACAGCTCTTGGGTTTGCTATTGGAAAAATATTCTTGGCTTTGAAATAATACTGATCTTCTTCGATGCCATCTCCAATGTATCTTTCAGACATTTTTTCTCTATTTTGAATTCCTACCTGCTTTTGGATAAAAGCATCTTGCTGTTCAATACTTGCATTTTTTCGAGCTTCTATATTTGCAATAAGTATAGATGGTACACTCATTCTCTCTAAATGCTTTATGCTTGTATTCAGTTCGTTCAGCTCCTTACCGAACCCATATCCAAATGCAGAGGTTGGAAAGTTAAAGACTGATATGTTTTTAATTCCCCATTCTATAAACTCTTTTTCGCTTTTTGCTATGGTCTTTCTATTGTATCGGTATGTTGATTTGCCATCAAACATTAAAATTCCTGCTGAGCCGGTTTGGATAGCACCATTAAATCCATTAGCCCCCTTCATTGTTTTAGCAAATGACATAATGACATTCTTTTTTCGGTCTTTTAAATAATCTTCTTCATTTTTAAAGGCTTTAATATTACTCATGCATCGAACAGTATATAGAGAATCTGCTCCATCTTTATATAGTCGCAATACAATATCATCTATTGATCCAGATTTACCATTGTAAGATATAATCGGCTTACCTTTAACTTTGGTTATAGATACATTGAAATACTTATCTTTTTTTGGAGAAGACCCTATTTTACAGAATGTAATGATTCCGCCAGATGTCAAAACTGTGATTGGAATAATAACTTTCTTTAGTTCGGTTATAATCCACTTTTTTCGAAATGAACCAAACAAAGAGGATTGCATCTCTATTTCTATAATTACTTTTTGGGTTTCGGCGTTTCTGCTACCAGACTTCTTCTTTTTTGAGTTGATCTTTTTTTTAGGTTCTTGTACAAACTTATATGGAATATCTGTTTTATAAAGTCTGATCATGTAAACCTCTAAATATCAATTTTCTTTTTTATTGTTTCTATTGATTTTAACTCTATTTGCCTAACCCTTTCTCTAGACACCCCAAGAATATCAGATATATCTTGTGTTTTTAAACATGTTCCATTTCCATATCCAGAGAAAGAATATTTTCCAGAAAATGACTCTCTTTTTGGTACTCTAGATGTGTCTAAACCATATCGCAAAACCAGTATAAAGATTTCTAAATCAGACAATACTTCTAGGTTAGCATAGAAAAAGGAAAGTTGATCTTCAACAACCATGTTTTCTTCCGGATTCATAGACCCAGATTGTGCGTATTCAATTGAAGATGGCGAGACATTCAAAGTTCTGCTTGAGAAGTCTACATTGTTTCCTTCAGAGTCTGTGGAATGAACAGCTGCATATCTCTCTTTTGCGACCAAAATATCTGCAGGTTTCATCTTTGTTACCGCTTGCATTTCTTCGATTGTAATGTCGGAAGCAGCTTTACCCTGCCCCGCAATGTATTTTCTAAGATTGGCCATTTTTTCAAGCACATGAAAAGGCAAACGAACGACACCGCTTGTTGATTCATATTCTTTCAATGCCTTCAATATACCAAAGTTTGCCCATGAAACTTTTGAGTATTTCGGATTGTACCTTTTCATTAAATGAAAAACTTCGATAACACAAAGGTTGTAAACATCTTCCCTGTCTTGCTCTGGTATATTCCTGTCTCTTATTTGCTTCCATATCCACTTTTCAACATCCATAGTCCATTCCCAAGCTTGGGCTTCATCTGTTTTGTACTGTTCAACTACTTCTTTCCCACTTATGACCTCATCAACAATGGCAGGATGGGATGTTATTTTGATTTTTTCTTCTTGTCTTTTTGTTTTTGTGGTATTATCTAAAACAGGTGTTTTAATTGCTTCTGCCAAAAAAGGAAGAGTTAATTGAACATAATCTTGATTTCGAGGGGTCATATAGTCACCATATAGAGAGAGCAAAGTTTTCCGATATATCTTTTACACAAGATTCTAGCAAAAAGCAAGAAACTTTGTTAGTTCAAAGTTTTTTGTTTCTTTAATAATTCGCTTATAAGCTATACTATCACAGACTTAAGTTTAGCAAAGTTTTTTCTATATATAGTAACTATATGTAGCAGGGGTTAAAATGAAAAGTTTAAGAAACGCAAAACCATTCTTTTTTGAGAATTCAAAAGTACCAGTTTTTATGGAAAAGTTTGCGCCAATAAATATAAGTGCAATCTCTCTTTTCGGTTTTGTTTTCTCAAAAGGAACTATGAGTGAGAGAGTGAAGAGACATGAAGTAATTCACTTTCAGCAACAGTTAGAAACTGGAATGATTGGATTCTTGTTTATATACTTATGGGATTATGCAAAAAACAGGTTTGTTAAAAAGATGGATGGTCCAGAGGCTTATCTGAATTTAAGGGCAGAACAGGAAGCCTATGAGTGGGATCACGATGAAGAATATTTGTCCACAAAAAGAAAGCGATATGGTTGGCTTTTCAAATCCAAAGACAATAAAGAAAATGGGAATGTAAATGCCTAAAAGGAAATATAAGAATGACTTTGAAAACTTAAAACCTTTCTCCATCAAGAATAAAAAAGTTTTTTTTGGTGGAAGTGGTCCAATAGTTTTAATTGATGCAGCTGAAAAAGTTCACACTCAAAGAAAACTTTCATCGTTAGAACATTCTATTTTTATCTTGTCTAAGTCAACAGCATGGATAAAGGTAACAAGAGGATCTGGTTTAATACTTTCCTCAGAGAAGTTTAAAGGTTCAAGAAAAGTAAAAGTGCCTTCTAAAAAACTTCTAATTATCGCAAAAAGCGATTTAAAGCATTTAAAAAACAAGTACAGTCCGATACTTTCTTACACGCCTTCAAGTGATATGGTGTGGTCTGTTTTGTTCAGATATGAAAAATTAGACCAACTACACATTGATACCCCATCTGCTAAAATTTCTGGTGTCTGTAGGCTTGATGGTTTAAGATATGTAAATTCTGACTACGCAAAAACAAGGAAGACAGTCGCCAAGATCAACTTTGATTGGGCAAAGAAAACAAAGGCGGGCGACCTTAAGTGTGTTTGGACAAAGAACTTTGCAGAACTTATGGTTATGATGGGGTTAATTTTTCCATAGTCTAGAGTAAGCGATTCCATCGAAGGAACGATTCATAGCGAGGATTATATCAAACCCATAGGGCATTTTGGGTAGAATTACGGGAAAAACATACCCATTCTTTTTAAAGTAATCTTTTGCTTTTCGTAATATGTCTATATCGGACTTTAATGTGCTTTCAATAAAATAAGATATACCACCTTCAGATAAAACAAAGGAAACAGCAACTTGGTTTCTTGAGTGGTATTTTTCAAAAAATGATTTTTCTACAAGATTATCAAAGAAACCAGCTGCAATTGCTTCTTTTATTTCTTTAGAGTAATCTTTACACACTGTCTCATAGTTATTTACAATATAATTAACCAAAACGCTTTGAAAACAGGTCTCCACTCTTTGGTTTTTTGGAAAAACTGGGTAAATCATTGAATCAATATACCTTGAATTAACTCCGGTATATACTGAAGAAAGATTCTTTGAATAAAGCCAAGAAGGGACATCGCCATACTTAGATGTAAATCCTTCGATTGTTGTTCTTGATAAGTAGTCTTTTGCAGAGACATAATCAGGCCAGTGGCTTTCTTTTGAGTCTAAAGATCGATGTTCTTCACAGTAGATATCCAACACCTTCTGTTTTTCCTCTTGGCTTACATCTTCAAAAGGCTTTTGAGATGTATTTGTATTTAAACTTAGAGATCGTAAAAACCAAAACGACGCTTCTTTCCTAAGATTATAGGTCTCCATAGACTTTTGGATCATCTTTTGAGAATCTTCTTTTGATACATTTAGCCATTTTGCTACATTCTCGACAGCATTCATTGTAATCCCATATTAGATGTCAAAACAGAACTTCTTTATAATACCATTAAAAATAAATGTAGGCTATTATATTAACAGTCAACATGGTGGGTGAAAGATGAGAATAAAAAATGAAAATCTATTTATTGGTATTGGAGCTGTTGGTCTTATTGGGCTATCTTTTCTTCATTTATCAAAGACTCAGAGTAAAGAAGGATCATATTATAAAAAGCCAAAAGTTGTTTTATACCATTTAGAGTATTGTCCTTTCTGTGAAAAGGTTCGTGATAAACTTGAAGAACTTGACATTGAATGGACTTCAAAAGATGTATCTGAAGCAAAGTATAAAAAACAGTTAAGTAAAAAGCGAGATGGCGTAACAACAGTTCCCTACATAGAAGTAGATGGTGTAGGCATGGGAGAATCTGCAGATATTGTACAAATGCTAGAACAAAACTTTGGAGATTAGGCGTGACAGGATCTGCATCAATCAACTTTGGCAAAAAATCCATACAGATATGCTTTAGATTAAAGGAGGATGGAGTCAATTACATTATCACTCCTTTTTCTAACGATAGAAAAATGTTTGTCTCCGAATTTTTACCTCTTTTACGCAATTATGACTTCTCAAACAAACTTTGTGAAACTTTTCTTCGCATCCCCCACAAAGCAATAAACTTTACCACAAATGAAATGAAATATTCTGAAAAAGAAATGCCTGTAGAAATCATTGTATCTCCAGCTCCAGAACTTAAAGGCACTTGGCCAAATTCTTCTGTTTTTGAATACTGGACAAACAATTGGGCAGGTTCTGGGTATGCATATTCTTTCAACCACCCAAACAACAAAGAAGTAATTGTTTTTCCAACTCCTACTGAAAGAGACTTCTCTCACTTCATGACTTTTTTAAAAAACTCTGATGCAGATGAAAAAGCAGCTTTATGGGACTTGATTAGCAAAGAGTTCAATAAAGATTCAAGCAGATATATTAAAACCCCAAAAGCCAAAATGTCTTGGACAAACATAAGAGTAAGTCATGATTAATAAATCCGTATTAACAACAATTATTGGGTCAGCGGCTTTAAGTTTGCTTAAGTCAGGATCAGGGTCCAGCGCAAAAGATGGTGTGTATAGACCAAAGAACTATTCTGGGTTTGCAAATACAGCAAAAAGCAAAGCAAGAGCCAAAAAGTATACAGCACTCTCTTTTGACAAATGGGGTGATTACTATGATTCTTGGAGTGGAGAGTACAATCCATTTATACTTCCACCTTCTCTAGAAAACTTCGTAAATGTTGAGAGAATAGAGTTCAATAATTTTGATATGCCGATTTCTGCTCTGCCAGACTTTTCAAAAATGCCGAAACTTAAAAAGGTGTTCATTACATCATCTAAGATTGGCACACATAAGATTCTTAAAAACAAAAACATGAAGATGGAGGCAGCGACCGAAAGAAGCCAAAAAATGTTTCAAAAAAGGTTTCTTGAAGCGATATTTGCGTGCACCAACTTAGAAATCCTATATATAGAACCAAGTAATGCAAACTCTTCAGATAGGGGATTCCTTGTAAAACTTCCAGACTCTATTGGAAATCTTGTAAATCTTAAGCAACTAAATCTTGTGGATATGAGGCTTACATCGATACCAAGATCGATAGGGAATCTAATTCAACTTGAACATCTTGATTTATCTAAAAATCAGTTGACCAGTCTTCCTTCTTCAATAACCAACCTTACACTGCTTTCTAACCTAAAATTAAAAAGTAACAAATTCATAAATCTTCCAGATTATTTCTCTTTGATTGGGGTTCAAGGTAGAGGGTTAAAAGTTGATTTGTCTTGGAATCCTTTTGAAAGCATACCGCAAATTCTAGGCCAAACGAAAATGGAAACTCTTGATTTCATAGGAAATATGAAGGAGTCTTTTCCTAGTTTGGCAAGCACAGGCTGGGGTTCAGCAGACAGTGCTAGATATTACGGAGGTTTTGAAATATATTTCAATGCTGAAGGAGAAGGCGAAGTATCATTTATGAATGATAGTTGGCACAAGACATCTTTGGGCAGATTAATTCACGATAACCCAAGGAGTTATCCTAATTTCACTGGTGTTGTCAAAGGGTTTTCTGATCTACAAATATTCAACATAAAGAAGATAAAGTTAGCGTATTTTAATCTAAATTTAAGCTATACTTTTTTCAATACCTTAAGAAATATGAATATCAAAGATGTGATACTTAATAGATGTTGGATAGCAAATCCAGACAATTTACCTGATTCTATTGAAAGTCTATGGTTCGATGGCTGTTTTGGCTTTACTATTAATGATGAGTTTTGGCAGAAAATTTCTCACTTAGAAAACTTGAGATCCCTTAAAATAACATATCTAGAAAAAAGTAAGAACAATAACTATTCTATATCTAGTGACATATTAAAATTAAAATCCCTTCAAAGTTTGGATGTTCCGAGAGATATAAAGATGATAGACAATGAAGGATATCGAGTCGAAATATCGGATTACCTTGTAAGTCCATCCAAATCAGAATTAATAAATTGGCTTAGGAGCGGAAAACTTAATGGGGATGTCACCTTTGAAATATCAAAACACATAAAAGATGAAACACAGTCACAGCTGAGAAGGTTTTAAACATGTTAAACAAAAGTTCTTTATCGGTAGTTATCGGTCTTGCTGCATTATCTGTATTCAAAAAGAAAAGTGGTAAAAATGCTCTGAGATTTGAAGAAATGGCGAACTTTTTTGCCCAAAAATATGGTGTCCACAATACGCTTCTGGGTTCTAGAAATAGAAATAATGTTTTGCTTGTTCGAAACGAACAGATACTAGAAGAACCTTTGGATTATGTTGGAGACCCAGACAACATAACTTATATCGAGTTTGAGATAGATCTTCCAAATGGTGTTCCTCACTGGTTGTCTCTGTTCAAAAACACACAAGAGTTGATACTCAGTGAAACAGGGATCAACCAACTACCCGAAAGTGTTTTTGCATTAAGCAATCTAGAATTGTTGGATATAAGTCGAAATCCAATTCATGAACTTCCAGATGCTATAAAAAAGTTAAGAAAACTAAAGGTTTTGGATATCACAAGAACGAACATAAGGTTTTTGCCCAATAGAATGTTTGATTATTTACAAGACATATATCATTTTGAAGCTCTGTTTACACCTTTAGAGGAAATCAATAGCGACATTTTAAATACCAGCTTAAATCGACTAATACTTACTGACGATGGTGCAAACACTCGATTTAATTTTTCAGTAAATGAAATAACGAAAGCTGTATTAAATCCAAACCCAGACAGGGACTTTAACCTTCATCCAGATATTGTAAGGTATCTTATTGATAGAATCAATCAAGGCGCTGGAAGCCAATTGCGGAGATTTTAATCATGAACAAAACAACACTCGCAACAATACTTGGAGCTGCCGTACTTGGGGCTGCAAAGCAAGGTTTTCAAGGTTCAAGTGCAAAAATAAAATCCTCAAACCTTATTCAACTGTTTGAATTCTCACTTTTATCTGATGTAAATACTGACAATGTTTGGCATTCTGAGACCTTTTTTGATTTTTTTTATCGGCCTAAATGCAGATACTCCGAAAATGAATACTGGGGTTCTTGCGGTGGATGGAAGTCGAATAAGCGTGAATTAAAAGAGATATCAAAGTTGGGTCATGATTATATAGGCTCAATTGCATTTACTGAAGTAAGGGAAGGGAAATTCCCTCCTGTTCAACTATACAAAAACCTTGAATCACTGCATGTTCAAGGAACTTATGGATTTATTCCAGAAGAAGCATTTGTAAATGCAAAATGGCTTAGGAATTTATTTCTATATAGCTCAAGTTCTTTGCCACAGTCAACCTTAAATCTAACCAGATTAACCAATTTAGGGTTTGCAGGAGGGCATATAGATTGTGCTGTTCTTGAAAATTGCCTTAAACTAGAAAACCTAAGTATATCAGTAGAAAGAGTATCTAATCTTCAAAGGCTTGGAAAACTGAAAAATTTAAAAAGATTGAGTATACACATTGAAGATACCTCAAAAAACTATGATTTCTCGTTTATTTCTGAGTTGACAAAACTTGAAGAAGTTCGATTATTATCTAAGTGTCACTCTACTATTCACTCAAGCCTTTCAGGTTTAATAAAGTTGAAAAAAGCAAAAGTGGATGCAATTGGAGATCAGGCTACATTCGATAATTTATCTATGATTCCAAACCTTAAAGAATTAAGAGTTAATCAAGGCTATGAATATGCCTGTTTGAAAAATGCTCAATACGATTATGAAGACAGAAGCCCCTTTACTGGAGGGAGTTGGGGTCGTTCTTCAATTGTTATAAACAACTTCAATAATCTTGATCGCCTAATTATAACTGGAAGATCTTTAGAAATTTCATTCTCTCCAAACAGTTGCAAAAAATTAAAAGTTGCAGATTTATGTAGTTTCGGATCTTATTATGAAAGAGAAAGTCAAGGATGGGGTGCTGGGACTAAAACTGTTCTTTATGATAACACTGTTGGTAAAGTTTCTGGGCTAGAAAACCTGCTCTCTCTTGAGAAGATCGACATAAGACTGGAAGGCATAAACATTTGGGATAAAATAAGCGAAATTCAGAAAGTCTTTTATCTAAGGAAGATCAAAAGGATAGATATAAAATATAAAAGACCTTCAAGATGGGGGCATACAGAAGATAAATTTGTAAACATTATCCCCAAAAATATGTCCTGCACAAAGCTTGAACACCTTGACATAGGTGGTATACCTGTTCGATTTATACCAACTGCAATACAAAAGTGTAGAAACTTGCAGTATATACGCATACACTGCCCTGTTTTTGATTACACAAACAATTATAGATATGGAGCCACAAACGATGGAAGCAATTTTTGGCCTGCTAAATACTCAAGAGATACATCAGAAGCCTCTAATTTTGATTTGTTTATTCCAAAACAGATTGTGAAATGCAAAGAACTTCGAACATTAGATATAGAGGGATTAAATATTTACACTCATTTTCCTTGGGATGCATTTCTTACAAAGGGAGAACACATCAATGTTTTTAATACCGTAAAGAATGGCCTGAAAACAGAAAAAAGTATACCTTCTACAAGTTTATCAAATGAAACACTTAGGGTTATTTTAGAAAGTGCAGTGCATTTGAAATATGGCAAAGTTAGAGAAAACAGTTATCGTTCTCGTGGAGGAGAAAATTCATTTCTATATTTTGAAGGAATTATTTTAGAAAACTACAGTTTAATATTTGAGAATAATTTAATACCGAATATAAATATCGCTTCAAACGATTCTAGAATTAAGGAATTTGGTATAAATCTCTTAAACCAAGAAGACTCTTATGAAACCCCTTCTCTAAAAGAAGCGAATGGGATTATTGATATTACAGTAAAAAATGAGTTTGCGCTAAATAACGCTTTTTCTGAGCTTATGGATACAGCTGTAATTCAAAAGAGCCGGAAAGAAATAAGTTTACAAGGGGTATATACAAACACTCAGGTGCTAAGAAACATAAGGCACATACAAGAAATCAATCTTAATTCAGCTTCGATAGAAAATCTTATATTTCCTGTTCATTGTAAAGATCTTGTAAGGCTCAGTATTAACTTTGGCAATAAAGAAGTACCCTTAGAGATACAGGCAAAGATGTTGAACGATGTAAATAAAAGTCCTCTAGGACTTCGTCTGGGTTTAAAGTTTTTGTACTTGGGTTCAGTAGAAGTACCTGTTCCTCAAATAAAGCATCTTACATCATTAAAAACAGTTGTTTTTGATAAAATACCGACAATGAACGCATTCCCAAATTGGATTCTAGATTCTAAGGAATTATCTTCACTTTCTTTTATAGGCTGTCCAATACCAAGCCTTCCTGAGAATATTGGATATGCATTACCCCAGTTAAAAGAATTAGACCTTGATAACACAATGGTGGATAAATTACCAAACAGTTTAATCGCATCTGAATCGTTTGAAAAACTGGATATTCATGTAGATCGGAGATGGAATGATCGATTCAGAAGAGATTTCATGATTACAGAAAGTTCAAATCCTAGATTAGGCATGAACAAAAGACAATTTATTTCATTGTTACCTTACCTAAATACAAGAAGCAGGCAAACAATTGTAGGAACACTTAAAATGTTGGTTAATATCAGCGAGCAACGATCAAAAAGTCAATTGAGGAGATTTTAGTCATGAAAAACAAATCAACAATAGCAACAATTTTAGGTGCTGGATTGCTGGGTTTGGCTAAAGTTAAATCTTCTGGATCTTTCGTTATGTCTAAAGGCTATGAACCCAAAACACCTACATCACTTGAAAACTTCTGCAAAAGAAAGTCAAAAGCAGCTACGATTACTTCTCTGAAAATTAGTGGCTATTTTGGCTCTTATTCAAATAGAAAAGGATTTAAAATCCCTAGTAACATATCTAATATGGTAAATTTAAAATCCCTTGAAATCAGAAGTCTTGACCATACCTCTGTATCTATACCAGATCTTTCTGGATTGGAAAATCTGGAACAAATTATGATATTAAATCCTTGGCAGTCTGTAGAAAAACATATTGTTGATCAAATATTAATTAATGCTTCAAAAGCTCCAAACTTAAAAAAGATCGTCATTAATTCTGCAAATATAGAAAGTTTACCCAGCGAGTTTTGCTCTAATCTTAAAAAGGCACACGCAATATATTTAAATGCAAACAGACTGTCTTCTTTACCATCAAGTTTTTCTCAAATAGGCTCGGATCAAGAACGGTTACTAAGTGTATCTCTGAGTGGGAATGATTTCACCCAAATTCCACAAGTTTTGGCCGACATGAGTGAGCACTTAAAGACTTTGAAGTTCACTAATATGATGGCAGATCAGTTCCCATCTCTTGAAAGAAATAGGAAAACTTTTTATTCAGGATTTGAAATAAATGACGCAAGAATAAAGCTTTCTCATTTTGGGAATGCAAATGATGCTGACCCACCGCCTTTGAGATTATCACAAATAAATTATCGGTTTGATCTCCTTGCTCCTTTTCACATTGAAAAAGTGGTTCTTGGCAACTTAATTGTAGACAAAACATTGATTGAGCAAATTTCTGTATTGAAGCCCTTTACAGATCTTAAGTGTATTGGATGTAAAATAGACAGTTACAGCGACTTACAATTTCTTCCGAGCAGTATTAAAACTTTACATATCTCAAGTTTGCGTGATATGACTCTAGATAAACCATACGACTCAAACCTGTTTTCATACATTACTCATTTGAAAGACTTAGAAGATATTGAATTCTCATGCGATGATGGAGATTACATACATTCAGATATTGTAAACTTCCCAAGACTGAGTCGAATTAGAGTTTACATGATAGGATATAGGTCAAAACTTTCTTATCCAGACGCATCCACTTTGTCGATGTGGTATCTACAAGGAAAACTTAATCCAGATGTGTTATCGGTCATCAAAACAAAAATAAACAACGCTCCAAAAAGCCAGCTCAGAAGATTTTAGGCCTGTGCTATTATATAGAAAACATCAGCGGAGGTGTAGATAATGGAAAATGTAGGATCGATAGGTGTCATTCTGGCTTTAATTGCAACAAGTATTGCCAAGGCACAGTCAGGCTCACACAGTCGCAAAGACTTCAGGAAGTTTTTAAAAGCAATTAAAAAATCAAAACAAGCTCAAGAGGCAGAAATGCAATTGATAGATGAGTCAAACCATTACAAGTTTCATTGTAAAAGTTTAATTGAAGGCGAAGAAGGACAAAAGAAAGTTGTTATTTTCTCGAAAACAACAAGCGATTCAGCAAGAGCAGCTTACAAAAGAAAATCAAGCCTAAGAAAAGTTTGCGGCATTGATGATATCGATACACATTATTTCAGATTCTAAAATATGAAAACCTCTACTTTGACCATACTTTCTATGCTTTCACTGCCCTTATTAAAAAGGGCTTCGGGTTCTGGCAATGAATTCATTATGCCTCCTGTGCCTGAAATACTACAAAAAAGATATAAGCATATTACAGAAGATAGCCTAAGTGCAAGGCAGAAAGAGTGCTATGATAATGGCTTCAAGGGTGTAATGCCTTTACCTGTGTTTCTAGATTTATGGAGATTAAATCCTAGGCTGGTCAATCTAGAGATTCTGGAAAAAGAATATGAAATGACTGGAACTGTTGAGTTAAACACAGCAATTATACCTTATACTCCTTGGTATCCTGTGGACATTAGAGCGATGTTTACAAGATTGTATGACTCTCCAAGAACTTCTTCTCATGTTGTAGAGTTTGAAATTCCTGAGAACATCCCCATACTAGAAGGCATCAACTGCTTTTTTTTAGATGATCCAAATAAATTTGAATATTATAGAGATATAGTATTTCCTTGTTTTGATGCTTCAAAGATAAACATGCCATCTGGAATCTGGGTGTTTGAATATAATCTAGAAGCACTTTCCGATTTTATAAAAAACTTAACAGGTATATATTTTCTTAGTGTTTCTGTTGTTGGCCCAAGAAATCGCTTAGATAAAACGACAATGCCGATGAGTTTCCTATCCGCTTTAAGCAATTTGCAAAATATTGATTTCATGAAGTCGTTTATATTTGATTATTATACTTGGTCTGGTGGATTACTGGAAGGAGAATACGAACATTATGATCTTGAACTTTGGAAGCTTTTGAATGGTAGAGGTAGTAAACTCTTATCTAGTGATTTTAGAAGATTCCCTTCTAGAGAAGTAATTGCGAGTGTTTCGACATTTTGGAAAAACAAAACACTGTTACCTTGGATATTGTCTAAAAAACCATTTTTTATTACAGAAAAAACATCTGAATTGAGAAGGTTTTAAGAATGTTTACAAATAAATCTACATTGTTAACAATACTGGGCGCAGCTCTGATTGGTGCAACCAAATCCAAGTCAAAAGGCAGTTCTTCCAATCCATTGCGATCTAGGCTAAAAGTTGCTGGCTATCCAGATGGGATGTTTCACATTACTGCTGAAATACGCTATAGACCAATGGGTGATTCCAGAAATCAAGGTGGTGTTGCAGAGTATTTTTTTGATCTTCCAAGACATATTAATCCTGCCATTCAGTTTTTAGATGCCCTTAAAACCCACGCAACAGAAAGAAATATTGAAGATGTAAACGACATTGTTGATGAAGTTGCAACTATGGTTGGGGTAAGGTTGTATAACTGGGAAGGAGATCTTGTTGAAGAAGGTGATGTAGATTCCCTTCCTTCTATTCCTGCAAAACTTGTAGAGATAGATGATAGATCCATCTATGAAATAAACGAATGGGAAATAAACGAACGAGTGATTGAATGGCGACTGGAAGACGCTGTTGATCGAGTTGGATGGATCATTCAAGATTTTCAAGCCAACGGTGGTGATCTTTTTACAAGGTTTGATGAAGAAGGTTATAGTTGGCTTGCTGATGAATTAGGCATAGAAGAAGACCAAGAAGATGTATTGATGTATATAGATGACATTGAACAAAATTATGAAGAAAAACTAAATGATTTTTATCAAAATTCGTATGAAATAGATCAATTTGATTTTGATGCTGAACTTGACACGCAAATAGAAAGATATGGTTTTAAAATTGACTTTGTTTTTGATCCGGCACAATACCCTTGGATGATGGAATGGTCTAAAGATGATTTTGAGACAGAGATAAAAGCAATATTACATTATGCCCTAGATATTTATCATGGATACCACCAAATGGGTCGCAACTGGGATGGTTGCTCTTTGGGAGAAGTGCAGAGTGTAACTGTTGAATTTAAAGAATTATCAAAGGTAAAATCTGAATTACGAAAGTTTTAAATTGGAACAAAAATGAACAAAGCAGCATTATTTACAATACTCGGAAGCGCCATTTTAAGCGCTACAAAGTCAAAGATGGGTTCAAACTCGATTGAAAAGGCCCTAAAGGTAGCTGGATTCAAAGGAGGGTTAATCAAGGTTAATCTTTCTGTGTCTTATACTCCTGCCATTCAATATGAAGATGGTCTGGGCTATAACAATTGTTATCAATATGGCGAAAGATACAATCCATCTGGCGATGTAGAAGAAAAGATTATCTACTTTAACTTTGGCTCTCATCTTAAAGAGTTTTTATCAGGATTGGAATCTGTTGATTCTGTAGAAAGTACAGGGTATGAACAAGGAATCTTTGACTTTGAAGATATCAGAGATGCTTATCATGCATCGAGGTACGAAGAAGCCTGTGATGTTAGGGATAATGCAATTAATAACAATCAAAATATTGCAGACGCTCTTGAAAGAGAAGGCTTTTATGCTTCTGCGTACTCTATTAGAGAGTTAAACCCTCAAGATTTAAATGACGAAGAAGCTATAAGAGAATGTATATTTGATGGAATATATTATGAAATTGATGATGAAATACTGAATTCTTTTTTGTGCGATTTTGTAAGAGAAAACGATGACAATTTCAAACTTTCCATTACCTTTAATCCAAACAAAATAGACTTCTCTATTGATAATATGGAATCAAACTTAACAGAAATGATCAACGCAGCAATGGAAGGCTACAATGCTAAGTACAAAGAAGAAAGTGATGATGAAGACAAAGACTTTCAAGAAGGATACATAAGAGAAATCAACTTTGATATTGAAAAGGCTTCTGGAAGCTCTGAGTTAAGAAGATTTTAAAAAAATACCGAGGAAATTGGTTGAACGAACAAAGAGAGTGAAAGAGCGATGAAAAAATCAAACATAGGAACAATTGCAGGAGCTGTATCATCTGTTGCATACTTTAAATTATCGGAAAGTACAGTTCCAAAAGAATCAAACTGTAGTTATTTGGCTCCAGTGTCAACAGATGTGTTGGCAAATCTTGGCGCATTGGCTCTTTTATGGAGAGCGCAAAAAACAGATGATCCTTATGTAGCCTTTATGGGTGCTTGCATTCTAGGAATACATACACAACAATGGATTAATCATAAAACGAAGCAAAAATCTCAAAGTAAATAGGCTATTATAGAAATAGTTTTATTGTTTGGAGATTTGATATGTCTGAGTCTGATATTAGCGAAAAAAAGTACGCTTGGTTTTGGGAAAAGGAGTATAAAACAAGAGGCAAAAAGATGGAGCCGATTGTTAAAGGACAACCCAAAGGTCAAAAGAAGATAGAAGGCTTGTACTTTGCAGGAGCATTTATTGCTACTTCTGCATTTCTTGGTGAGATTAAATACCTCTATCGAGAGGGTGCTTTGTTGAATCCGATGAAAGCATTAAGGCTGTATGGTCAAAGAGGTAAAGCCGGATATCAATCGATTAAAGCAAAAGGCAGAAGTGTCTATCAAACAACAAAGCGTGGAGCAATCAAAACTCGTGATGCAGCTGTAAGACTTGGCGATTTGGCCGATGAAAAGTTTGAAACCATGCTTGATGCAGACTACCCTGCTTTAGAGGCAATACCAAGAAAGTTTAATGAAATTAAAGATATATCAAACCAGAGAATTATTGAGCCTTTAATAAGAAAATGGGTTGCAGTAAAAGATTCTTCAAAAAGAATCAAAATAACGATAAGAAGCAACAATAAAAATGAAATCAGTGTTTTTGCAAACCAGATGAGGATGTACTCTGGAGATAAAAACCTAACTCGTTATTTCACCAACTCTGTTGTTCCTCAAATACCAAGACAAGATTACCATTCTTTTCCTGTCGATGATCAAAAAATTGGAGCGATGTTTTTAGACAAGAAAATATATCTTCAGAATTATTTAAGACCACAACAAGGTCCGTTCTACCAAGTTGAAGCAGAATTTGATGCAAAATACTTTGATACTTTAGAATGGATTAATTTTTTAAGACACATATTTAATATTGCTGACCAATTTAACCAATCTTCAGAAAGCAAATATCAGCCGACATACGGAAACTTTGGTGTTCAAGTAATCATCGAGTCGATTCCAAACGATCAGGAATAGTTATGAACAAAGGGGCAATCAGTGTTCTTTTGGGTGTTGCTGCCTTGGGAGCGCTATCTAGTAAATTTAAGGGCAGCAAGTCTAGCCAATATTTTAGACCAAATAATCCAAAATATATAGAAGTTTCCTTTGATGTAGGTTTCTGGGCTATTGAAACGAATAATAATAATATCAATCCAGAGGATGTAGAATATATATCTGTTAGTTTTGACCTTCTTCCAAATTATACTGGTGGATATGTGAAAGGAATGCAGGAAATTAGCGAAAAATTTCCGAACATTAAAGGTTTAGAAATACTACAAGATGTTCCAAACTATATTAAGTTTATTCCATTATTCCCAAATCTAGAAGAGATTTCTTTGTCTTCATCTGAATTTTTCGATAACTTTCAAAGAACTGGATTTCATAATATTCCAGACGAAATAATCCAAAATGAAAGAATTACTCGACTCTCTTTGACTGGTTGCGAATTTACTGAATTCCCAAAAGAGTTGTCTAAGATGACTCATTTGAAATATCTTAATTTATCTAACAATCAATTTATGTTTGACCCTAATATATCTGGATCTGTAAACAAAAGTTTCAGAAGGATTTCAAAGTTAACAAATTTGGAGTTTTTAAATCTTGTAAGAACTGGTTTGCACATTATTCCAGAAGAGATCACCAGCCTTTCAAAATTGAATCGACTTATTATAAATTACAATCTCATAGAGTACATTCCCAGAAGTATTGTGAAGTTGGATAATCTAATAGACTTAAGGTTTTCTAACAATCCAATTCCAAGTTTTCCTGATTATCTTTGTGAACTTACCAATTTAAGAAGGTTGGAGATTAAGGGTACAAAAATAAAAGAAATCCCAAATCACTTTGGGAACTTAAAAAAACTGGTTTATTTCAATCAAAACAGGCTTCTTGAATGCCCCTCTCCCATGCAAGTTGCAATATGGATAAGTCAAGGCATGTCTCAAAGTATTATCAGTGATATTATTCGATACTGCAAAAAGCCATCAAAAAGATCTTCAGAATTAAGGAGGTTCTAATGGAACAAGGAATCAATGTTTTGTCGTTTTTTGATGGTATCTCAGCTGGTCAAGAAGCACTTAGACAACTTGGAGTAAAAGTAAATAGGTATATAGCAATTGAAATTGATGTAAGTGCCATAGCTATCACACAAGCAAACTTTCCAAACACAGAACAAAGAGGAGATATTTTGTTGGTTCATACAGATATGAAGAACTTTGTTTCTGGTTTGCCTAAAATAGATTTAATCTTTGCAGGTTCTCCATGCCAAGGTTTCTCCAAGGCTGGAAAAAAGAAGGCATTTAAAGATCCAAGATCGAAACTTTTTGTTAATTTTGCTGAGATTCTTTCTGAAATCAAAATACAACAAAAGGCTCCAGATATACCATTCTTCTTTGAAAATGTCGTGATGGACCCTCAATGGGCAGATGAAATTTCTAAAATTTTTGGAGTAAAAGAAGAGTTGTATGATGCTATCCATTACTCTCCAAATGCTAGAGCAAGGTATTATTGGACTAACCTAAGACCACCTAGAGCGATTATAGAAAAGTACAAACAAGAGGGTGGGTGGAAAACCTATCAAGATATTATGAGTCCTACAGTTGAAAGAAAATATATGATTCCTCACACAACAAAAGGCAAAAACAAATATAAATTTGTTGTTAGTAGAGAAAATGATTTTGGCACAAGCATACTGGGGTCATTCAAAAAACTAAATAATGATGGTAGTTACGAGAAAAAAAGTCCTCAAAGCAGAAGGGTTTTTGAAACAAATTCTAAAATGTGTACATTTTTAGCAAAAGGCGGAGGATGGGGCGCTAAAATGGGACTTTATTCTAGAAAGGTAGAAAATGTACCAAAAGGTGTTTATACAACGATAGATTCAAATCACATTTCTGTTGTACCAACTTTTGAAACTTGCCTAGAAGCAATGGGATTTCCAAGAGATTACTACGAAGGGGCTTATACCCTTATAAAAAGAAATAAGAAAAAGGAACTCGGAAAAGGAGATAAATACAGAGGAATTGGAAATTCTTGGCATGTGACCATAGTAAAATTGCTTATCGAGTGGTATTGCAGAAATAATGGGTGGATGAAATGAGTCAAGGTATCAATGTTTTATCATTTTTTGATGGGATCTCAGCTGGGCAAGATGCTCTTAGGCAACTTGGTGTAAAGGTAAATCGATATATTGCCATTGAAATAGACCAAGAATCAATAGACATTACACAGGCGAATTTTCCAAAAACAGAGCAAAGAGGGGATATCTTACTACTGCATACAGATATGAAGAAATTTGTTGCTAGTTTACCGAAGATTGATTTAATCTTTGCAGGTTCTCCATGTCAAGGATTCTCCAGATCAGGTAAAGGTAAAGGATTTGACCATCCAAGATCTAAATTATTCTTTACATTTGTAGAGATATTTAATGAGATTAAAATACAGCAAAAGGCTCCAGACATTCCTTTCTTCTTTGAAAATGTCGTGATGCACAAAAAATGGGCAAAGGAAATCTCTAAAGCTTTTGGTGTGAAAGAAGAATTGTATCAAGCCATACTGTATTCACCGAATTCAAGATCTAGGTTTTATTGGACAAATTTAAAACCACCCAAAGCCATCATCGAAAAGTATAAACAAGAGAGTGGATGGAAAACCTATCAAGACATATTGGTTACAAAATCGCCTTCTGTATCTAGAGTTGTTCAAAAGCCGGATATATCCAGAGCTGGAAAGTCAGCAAAAGACAAATTCAATTGGTATAAAACAAAAAGGTCTTGGTCTTTGGGTTGCTTGTACCATAATCATTCACAAGGATATCGAGTAAGCAAAATAAACAGCAAGATGCCTTGCTTTACTGCAAGTGGTCGAGGTGTAAATAAAGGTATTGGAGCTTATGGGTTTGATGCAAATAACTTCTCAAAAGAAAACATATCTTTAATTAAGCAGACTCCAGATCCATTGATCATTACACCTTCTCACATACAAGCCAAGAAATTAGGGATACCTGAGACAACATATATTGTGTGTAGACCTGCATTTAGTGAAGTCCTTGAGGCTATGGGGTTTTCTAGTGATTACTTTGATAAACAATCATTACAGTCATTATCAGATGCAGCAAAAACAAGAGGAATTGGAAATTCTTGGCATGTCACAATTGTAAAACTTCTTATTGAGTGGTATTGCAGATCAAATGGATGGATAAAATCATGAATAAGAATGTATTAAGCGTTGTTGCAGGATCTGTATTATTAGGTCTATTATCTAAACACCAAACAAATAATAAAGGCTCAAAAGCATTTATGACTCCAATAAGTTATGGGGAAAAATTGGATCTTGATGATTTAACAATACGCTACCCAGACAAAAAAACAGTTGATAGACTTCAATCTTGGCCTAAGCATAAGTTGGGGTACTTTACGATAAGCCCAAACTACAATCCCTGTAAAAATCAAGAAGAACGGAATGCTCTGATTGGTGAGATACTTACTATGATTCGAGAAAATGTAGTCAATGTAAAAGGTTTAAGTATTAGGGATTCTTTTGGATTTGAAGATTTCCAGTATTTAAGAATGTTTCCTGAATTAGAGATGCTTGACCTCGGAGAGTGTAGCTACCTATTGTTCCCAGACTTCTGGAATAACTCAACAGAACTGGAAATGAAAGATCTGCCGCAAGATCTTCTTGATCTAAAAAACCTTAAAAGGTTGGGTTTGTCCGATTGCAACTTAGATTCTTTTCCTATGGGTTTGCTACAGATGGAACAACTCGAAGGATTGTCTTTATTTAACAACGATATCAAAATCATACCCAATGAAATATCTGCATTAAAAAATCTAAAGCACCTCAATCTAGGTTATTGCAATCTGACTAATTTCCCGAATGGAATACTTTCTTTAAGTGAACTTGCATATCTGAGACTCGATTACAATAATTTAAAACAAATACCCAATGATATTTGCCTCTTGAGAAACTTAGAACTCCTCCGTCTGCGATCTACACATATAAACAAACTCCCCGAATCCATAGGTATGTTAACAAACTTAAAGTATCTGAATATTGATATCCAAAGATTTGATCCATACCCCAACAATATAACCCAATTGCCTTCCTCCTTTGGCAATTTAACAGCTTTAGAAAAACTTGATATTGACATTCGTAACATACATACTAGCCGTCAACAGATTGCAGATTGGCTACAAAAAGGATTTCCTGTTGCTATCCTTAATGAGTTTATTTCTTTTGCAAAATTGAACAAGCCATCGAGTCAACTGAGAAGATTTTAATAACTGGAGTTAAAATGCTTAACAAATCTACTATAGCAACAATACTGGGTGTGGCCACACTTGGATTGATGAAATCTAATGGTGATTCTACATCAGTAGGCTCAAAAGCAATACATCAAAAATCATTTAAATTTTCCGGCACTCTTCGAAACGGTATAACTTACGAAGGACAGGTATGGAATGCGTCAGCAATTGCTATAAAACTATACAGCAAAGACAGTGACCAAGAAAAATCTCCAAACCTTTTCATTAAAAAAGATGGAAGAATGGATGAATACGATTATGATTTTCGTAACAGCGACTTAATAGGGGATTTTAACTTTGGAATGGCAAATCCAAGAGTATTTGGAGAATGGGGAGATCCGAGTTTTTGTACTGATCCAATAATCAGGTTAGAAGAAAAGTTTGGCGAACACCCTTTTCTATTTGAAGACTATGGGTATCTCCAAAGTGGATTTAGAGGGTATGGCATAGCAAAGCAAGTATACAACTTAATACTTGAGCTTATATCGAAGTCATCTAAGAAGCCTTTTTATTTTTGTCCAGACACCTGCAAAGAA
>Ga0222718_10001200_pt1 | contig 25721 bp, 19 predicted proteins | sample C33_27DmetaG_FD_165045 | JGI IMG/M metagenome (GOLD analysis project Ga0222718, IMG submission 165045) | Estuarine water microbial communities from San Francisco Bay, California, United States - C33_27D | ecosystem: Environmental > Aquatic > Marine > Unclassified | place: USA: California...
GAGCGAAGACACAGTTCGCTCGACCGCCAAACGCCAGCGGAAGTGTACCGCAGCGGCCGGTCAAATCGCGTGGTTCTTTCTCTCTAAGCAGAACCCGACCGTGGTCCAAATAATGGGGTCCACTTCACACGCGGCTCAAGACAGTCGAAATCGATCTTTGGCAATTTGAAGGTCATGACAACATCAACATAACCCTACTGCGCAAGCAGTTGGGGCAGGTTCAAGTGTCATTGCATGTCCCAGGTGATTTGTACGAGCCCGCAGTGCTCGCGCACTACGGCTATGCCTCTTGTGGCTTCGGCACCGCGTTTGATGAGCGTGGTGTGTATTACTTGGGTGGCTGTGGATGACCGTCAGGTCACCCACAGAGCATGAATCTGTCTGGGGGCTTCGCTACGCTCCGTCCTCCAGCCACCCTCCACTTTCAACGGTTAGTGATTACGCTATCTCAGATCTCAATCAGGATTTACGTTGATCGATGCAAAATGCTGATAAGTTTCGGTGGCTGTTCAAAAATGACGACCACTGCAACGTGAAATCGGAGGCAATTTCGCGTGACGTGGAAAATGCGCACTCAAAAAAAGTGGCACTCACTCACAAAATGAAGATTGACACAAGCCGAACGATGACAACAACTTGCTCAAGAGTACACAAGATTTGGAATCAAAATTCGGTCAACATTCGGTCAAGGTGTGTCCCCGAATCTCCAAATCTTGAATCGGCGGTTCAGTGTTTGGAAATGGGAGTCCGGTCTGAATTCACCTGTCTGATTGAGGTTGCGACTTACATTGCTCGTCTGCTTCCCATCAACTCGGCGAGGCCTTATAACCAATCAAATACGACCAGCCAGAACCCGAGACGACGAGAATCCATCGTTGACACCGTGTTTGCTCCATCACGTTGACGACCTGACGGTTATACCCGATCAGAAGTCGATTCCTCTTGAGACTCGCGCGTCACTCGGAACTTTTCATGCACAGCAAACTCTTGTTCGCTCAAGAATTCATCACCGGCAATGCCGAGTTGATCGGTCAACGAGTTCGTGCGCTGCTCAATTCTCTCTCGTTTCGTCCTGGTGAACTCTCCAACTTCCACTTCCATCGCTACACCAATTATCGACTCATCGAACAGAAACTGAAGCAGACAGAGCTTCCCGATGACGCTCGCATCATTGAATTCGGGGGAAGCAACGGAGTGATGGCCAATTGGTTGGCCCCTGCACACGAAGTCGAAGTCGCCGCGGATTACCCGGAGGTCGATGTTCAGAATCTTGCCGCATATGAAGACGAGTGTTGCGACATGGTCCTAGTTGATCAAATTTTGGAGCATGTGCCTGATCCAATCAAAGCGGTTTCCGAAATTCACCGCATTCTCAAACCGGGTGGAATATGCGTCAGCACGACACCTTTCCTGATTCGTTTGCACGGTTATCCTTACGACTTCCATCGATTCACTGAAGATGGCTTAAAGACTCTGTTTTTTAACTTTTCGGAAGTTGAAGTGAACGGCTGGGGGAATCGTCTCACTCTGCGAACATTTCATAAGTATGGCTGGCTGAGTGCCAAGAATGCTCGCATCCTCGGACGAGCCGCGATGTGGAACGAACACGACTGGCCCATCGATTACCTCACTTGGGCCGTGAAGTAGACAGCCGTCAGAATTCATTCCGTCTCTCGGCAAGTGCGTTACTTAAGACCCACAGGCTTCCCATCCAATTGCCATTTGTCGTCAACCTCGCCCAACAAATGGGTAAGAGCCGTGACGGGTACATCAACCAGATAGACTTTCTCTGAAATCTTCCCCTGCTTCGCAGCGCCCCCGCTAACAATAACAAACACTGTTCTGATCTCGGGAACGTCGTGACCATTACTGTGAGTACGACGAATGCCACCATGGTCGGTGCAGACAATGACCAGCCAATCTTCGGAGTCATACTTTTCTCGTACACGCAGCGATTTCAATATCGTTCCGAGATGTCGATCTACGTTCTCGATGGCGTCCACATACTCGGGGACTTCGGGACTGAATCCGATGGAATGTCCGGCTGAGTCAACTTGGTGAAAATAGATAAACATCGCTGTAGGATCTTGATTCGTGAGAATATCCGACGCGGTTTTTGCCATCATCTGATCACGGGCGTCTTCACGATCCAAGCCATTCTGCGTTTTTGGTTTGGGCGGTTGCAGATACGCACGAACTGAATTGTCTTCGTGAAGTTCCAGATTCAATGCTCCAATATTAGCAGCATAATTCCCCAAGAGTATGTTGCGTCCCTGATGTTGAGTGCGGAAATGGGCTTCGACGGTAAAATCGCCCGTTGTCAGGTTTTGATATGACTTCTTGTTTTTGATTTTCAAACCGTGACTTGCCCCAGATTTTTCGTGAAATTCAATCACGCGAGAGCCATTTTCACCTTGTTCAATTTTGAAGGATTTCTCGCCAGTCACGGGACTCGCCCCCAAGACAGGATCACCGCCACTGTTGACTAGTGCGTCGTCGAAGTTGAAGCGATATTCCGCGAACAATCCCCGTCGGTTTTCGGGAGAATTGAATTTGGCAGAGACTTCAATTTCAGCATCGCTGAGGGCTCGATTCCAAAAACGGATGTCATCCAATTGCCCCTGAAAACAGGTGTCGCCCGAACGAGTGTCTCGAGCCAGGTAGAAATACTCTCCCTCAAGATCGTAGGAGTCTTTGAATTCCACTGGCCCAGCGATCAAACGCCCATCCAGAAACAGACTCACCATGCCAGCTTTACGTACGAGGAGCAGATGATGCCAAACCCCGTCGCGAGTATTGATTTCCAAGTTGTCGGCAGATTCTCGGAGATCAAGCGTCTCACCGGGAACACGAGGAAGTGGAATATTCAGATCAATATCAGCATCGGAAACCGTGTAGTCACTAATCGGCTTCCAGGAGACTAAAGAGACTGTCACGGCGTCGGGGTGTTGACGTTTGATGCGTTTGAAGAAATGTGGAAAGAGTTCGTAGTTTCGACCGCGGAAGGAGTTGTCATGCACTCCATGTTTATCGGCCCAGACTCCTGTCAGTATGCTCGACCAACCGGGACCACTGATCGTGTCGTTCTTCTGGTAACGATCTCCCAAGATATCCGCAGTGTCTGTGAACGCTCCTTCCTTGATCAATGAATCCAGATGCGGCGTATTGGCTTTCGCGAGTGCGTCGGGCCGTGTCCCGTCAATCCCGATGATTAGCACTTTATTTGTCTTGATTGAGTGCGGTTGTTCCGCGAACCCAAATTGCGAATTCTGAGTAAAACTCCAGACCACTAACAACAAGACGCCAGAACGAAGAAACATTGGGAGAATTTCCTGCTATTTTGAGTTCAGGTTACTGCGGGTTCAGCGACTGTTTCCGGTTCAGGATTTGCATATTGATCGATGATCGCACAGCCGCACGAATCACTCCAGACATTGACTGTCGTCCGTGCCATGTCCAACACACGATCAACGGCAATAATGATCCCTTGAGCTTCGAGTGGTAGCCCGACGGCTTGTAGGACAATGGCCATCATTACGAGCCCGGCATGAGGTATTCCGGCGGCACCAACACTGGCAAGTAACGCCGTGATTGCCACGGAGATCTGGCCAGCCAGCGTCAACTCAAAGCCGGGTGTTGCCTGTGCGATAAACAGCACTGCAACCGCTTCATACAGAGCCGTCCCATCCATGTTGATCGTCGCTCCTAACGGCAACACAAAGGAGCTGGTTTGGTTCGACACACCGGCTCTTTTTTCGACCGAAGTCATCGTGAGTGGCAAGGTCGCGTTTGATGAGGCCGTCGAAAACGCCGTCATCAGAGCAGGGGACATGGCCCGAGCAAATTCGAGCGGTGATCGCTTCCCCACAAATTTCACCAACAGTGGCAACACCACGACAGCATGAACCAAAAGCGCCAACGCCACGGCCAACATATACCATGCGAGTGTCAGAAAGATTTCTAATCCTTGAGTCGAGGTGGCATAAATCATAAATGCCAGAACTCCGATGGGCGCCAAAGCGATAATCGCCATCGTCAGATTCATCATCACATCAAAGAAGGCCTGAAAGAAATTGCGTAATGTCTCGCCACTTTTACCACCCGTAAAGATGATACAAACACCGAACAAAATGCTGAATGTAATGATCGACAAAAAATCGCCATTCGCAAGTGCATGAACCGGGTTTGATGGCACCATGTTACTCAACAATCCGAGAAACACGCCTGCGAGTGATTCATTCTCACCAGCCACCATTTCACCTCCACCGGGGAGAATTGCTCCCACGCCGGGATTGATCAGATTAACCATCAACAGACCAGTGGTGATCGCGAGAATCGATGTCGTGAAGTAATACAACAATGTGCGGCCAAACATGCGTCCAAATCGACTTGTCTCTCCCAAACCGGCAACACCCGTGATTAACGAGGAAACGATCAACGGAATGGTGATCATTTTCAGCAATCTCAAGAAGAGATCACCAATGTATTTCGAAGTGGCCGTGATCTTGCGTGCGGTCCCACCACCATGTTTTTCATAAAAGGGAATCCATTGCGGGGGCAGCTCAGAAGATGATTCCACAGTCATCGAGCTGACCGCTGACCGCCCTGACTGATTACGAGAATAGCGGATAATGATTTTCGAGGGTTCTTCAACGATATAGAGATTGGGTTGAGTCACTTCGAACTCAAGCGGTTGTCCCTTCCACTGTTCAGCCAGTGAAGCAAATCCACCTTTCAACTGGTCGACAGAATCCAATGTTTTTTCGAAGTAAACAACACCAGAATCCCCCGTCTCCGTCAGGACAATGGTCTCGCCTTCTCCGGGAACCAACGTCCCGGATACAGAATCGGTAATCGGTATCTCACCCGGGTTGATCAAAAGCCCAATCACAGTCCCAAGAATGAGGGCAATGAGAATCTGAATATGTAACGGAATCTTCTTCTTGTCGGTCTGGGGGACTGATTCGTTCATGATTCTGATTCTTGGGCCTCTATAAAAAACGGCCCGTGAAAAAATTCACGAGCCGATGCTGTTTTCATCACAACTCGATTAGCTACGGCAGGCGGAGTGTTGCAGAGGTAACCAAGCACCATTTTCAGCACTCGATGCCACTGACTGTTGAATGAAGTTCATCCCATCGACACCGTCATAGATATTGGGATAGATGGTGTCCCGAGCTTCAAATGATTGTCCAGTCGCTCGTTTCACCATGCTGTCGTAAGAAAACCGATAGACGTTGGCAAACGCCTCAAAAAATGCTTCCGGGTGACCGGCCGGCAATCGGCAGGCAGAGGCGCCCATCTCATTCATGTGAGGAGCGTTCGGGTCACGAGTGTATAAAGCATGAGGGTGACCGTTTCGCCGAAAGACCATTTGATTCGGTTCTTCCTGACGCCATTGAATGGCACCTTTTGTACCATCAATTTCGATGAACAGATCATTCTCGCGACCGTGCGAGATTTGACTGGCGGTTACAGTACCCAACGCTCCGTTTTCGTAACGAATGATCGCGTGCCCATAATCATCCAGTTTTCGACCTGGCTCAAAGACGACGAGATGAGCAGAGATTTCGGCGGGGATAAGGCCGGTCATGTACCGCCCCAGATTGTAAGCATGAGTCCCGATATCTCCGAAACCGCCCGCTGCGCCTGATTTGGAGGGATCGGTCCGCCATGACGCCTGTTTCTGGTCTTCGGACTCCAGACGAGAACGTAACCACCCCTGAATGTAATTTGATCGAATGGCTTGAATTTCTCCCAACTCGCCAGAGAGAATCATTTCGCGTGCCTGGCGAACGAGAGGATACCCGGTGTAATTATGGCTGACGGCAAAAACGACTCCCGAATCCTCGACTACTTTCAGTAATTCTTCGGCCTGCGCTAGATCGAATGTCATTGGCTTGTCACAGATCACATTGAAACCAGCCTCGGCTGCTTTCTTGGCTATCTCGAAGTGAGTGTGATTGGGAGTTGCGACAGACACAAAATCAACGCGATCACCCTCGGGACGAGCTGACTCTTTTTCAACCAGCTCATCAATCGAGGTGTAGGCACGATCATCGGCAATGTCATAGGCGGGAGCAGATGCTTTCGCACGCTCAGCATTGCTGGAAAGCGCACCCGCCACAAGTTCTGCCCGATTATCGAGAATCGCAGCCGTGGCATGAACTCGCCCAATGAAAGAGCCTTGGCCTCCCCCGACGAGTGCCATTTTCAGTTTACGATTTAGATCGCCGTTCGTCGTCTCCATGAGTCAATATCCTCGTCTAAGCGTGTCTATCTATGTGCGGAACACCTCTCTACAGCGTGCAGAGAAGCGAAAAACATCTGTTTGACGTGTGAGATCAGGATAAACGGGAAGTCTCGCAAAAACAACTACCGGATTTGTGCTCCATCACTTCTTGATGACATGAAGCACAAATGGAGACTCCGAAGAAATGGGCACGACCAGACAAGAGTTCTGGCGGGAAGGAACGTGAGCAGATAGCATAAATTTCCATAGTTTTTTCTATCGATCTCCGATGACTCCTCTTCTACTCAGCAACAAGGAGAAAACGCAATGTCTCATCAGCCAGCCTTCGTATGGCTCATCATCGGTCTCGTCGGGGGAATAACCGTGTGCCAAATCTGGCCTCACGAAACGATGCAAGCCGCAACCTCTGATCGAAGCGAAACCTTTGCCATGGTCACATCTTCTACAGGCAGCGATCTGGGAGCATTAGAAAGCATCTTCGTACTCGACTTTCTGACAGGCCGTCTTGTCGGTTCAACGATGGCTCCCAAAACGGGTCGATTTCACCGTTTCTACATTCGAAACATCGGAGCCGATTTCAGAGTCCAACAAAACACGAAACCACAATACACCATTTCCACAGGAATTATGCCGTTCTCTCAGGCGGGGCAAACAGAAGCCGCCAATGGTGTCATCTACATTTCCGAGTTAACTTCGGGAAAAGTTGCAGCATACGGCTATCCGTTCTCGACATCGGAGAAAATTCTACCGGCAATGCCTATTGAACTCCTCGATGTGTTTGCATTTCGTGAAATTACTTCTGGTAAATAGTTCGTCCGAATACGATTTCAACCGCGCATCAAAAAACTCCATCGCATGTCCACGATGGAGTTTTTTAGTTTATGAATTCATCAATCTAACTAACGAGTGGTCACGCCACTTCGCCGTTGAGACTGCGAGCCAATCGTTTGAGGATGGTGCTTTCGATTTGACGAACTCGTTCGCGAGTCAATCCCAGCGTTTCTCCGATTTCTTTCAGCGTCATTGGCTCTGTTTCATCAAGACCAAATCGCATTTTCAAAATCGCCGCATCTCGCGGATCCATTTCTTCCATCAGACGATAGACATGTTTCAGATTGTCATTTTCAATCATTTCTTCCTGAGGAGCTTTGACACGTTCATCGGCCACAATATCACCGAGTGTCAGACCGTCTTCAGAATAGCTTGCCGATTGAGGGTTCGCATTATAAAGCTTGATGGCTTTTTTAATGATGCTGAGTTTCTTCTTAGAGATTTCCAGCTTCTTTGCGATTTCTTCCTGAGTAGGCGTTCGTCCCAGTTCGTCCTGCAATTGAGCAGACATTTTTCGCCACTTGGAGAGCAGCTCAACCATGTAAGCGGGAATACGAATCGTTTTGGCAGAGTTGACGATGGAGCGTTTAATTGATTGTTTGATCCAATAGCTGGCGTAGGTACTGAACCGTGTGTTCATTGTGGGATCAAATCCCTCAACAGCACGCATCAAACCCAAGTTGCCCTCTTCGATCAGGTCTTGAATCTGCATACCACGATTGGTGTATGACCGGGAAATGTTGACAACCAATCGCAAATTGGCTCGCACCATATGATCGCGTGCTTCGAGATCACCGGCCTGGATGCGGTAGGCAAGTTCCTTTTCTTGATTTGCGGTGAGTAAGGGAGTTTGGTTGATCTCCCGCAAATAAGTCTCCATTGGGGTTTGGACGGCTTTGCTACGTTTTTGAGTTGCTTGCATGGATGTTCCGTTGCTGAATGATGTAACTCTATGAACCAATAAATCCACCGGCAAAGCAGCAAACTCCATGTTTGCTTTTCCATCCTGTTGCTGTTGCCTTTGGAAGCAAACGGCCATCCATCCTGCGGCCTACGCTATATATCGGACAAACCGTTTCGCGGATCGAATCGAACTTTCAGGGAGTTCCTACCTGACTGGAAAAACTCTCCAAAATCACGATTTTAGGGAGACTACCGATCAATCGGGATATACCCCCCAAACTCCTCAACAAGATCAACGAACCCATCTTTCGTAGTCCGAAAATACTCACAACAACACTCGTCAGTCCACAAATTCCGGGATACTCCTGTGTAACGCGTCTAATAAAGTATAGGGTCCATAAAAAAAAGGGCCGGTCAGATCGACCAGCCCTTTCGGGTTTCACAAGGAAATACAGAGGTCAATCTGCTGGTTTACTATTATCGACCTCATCATCCAGTTTAACTTCTTCAGCGGTATCGGGGGATTCCTGATTTTCATCAGCTTCTTCTTCTGGGGATTCCCCTGAGGGTTCTTCAGCAGCAGGAGCATCCTGAATTTCCGCCGTTTCCTCTGCGGGAGCTTCCTCTGAGGTTTCTTCAGCAACCGAAGCATCCTGAGTTTCAGCCGTTTCCTCTGCTGAACCTTCTTCTTCATCAGCGGGAGGCATGGAAAACAAAGGACCAGAACCACCGCCGGTTCCACCTTTCAGTTCTTCGCCGCGGATTGCTGTATTATCAGTCTCACCCGCCGCTTCTGCCGCAATCTCCTCTGGAGTTGCGTCGAGTTTCAGACTTAAGCCAATTTTTCGCTCAGCCGTATCAACCCGCAAAATCCGAACCTCGATCTCTTCGCCTACGTTGACGATTTCTTCAGGGTTCTCAACTTCATCGTTTCCTAACTCTGAAACATGCAGGAGGCCCTCAAGTTCCTGTTCCAGCTCCACAAACACTCCAAAGTTTGTGATTTTGGTAACAGTCCCTTTGACGATCGTACCTGGCTGGAAGTTCTCGGGGATTCGAGTTTCCCAAGGGTCTTCGTCCATCTGTTTGAGGCCCAGAGCAATTCTCTTGCGATCCTCATCGACAGAAATCACCAGACACTCGATGTCGTCTCCCTTTTTCAACATTTCGTTGGCATGAGAGATTTTACGAGTCCATGACATATCGCTGACATGCAGCAGTCCGTCAACGCCTTCCTCAAGTTCGATGAACGCACCGTAATTCGTAAGATTCCGAACGGTTCCGGTGACTTTCGAATCTGGTGGATACTTCTCGGCAACTTCGTCCCATGGATTGGGCTGAGTTTGCTTCATACCGAGCGAAATTTCTTTCTTGTCGGTGTCGATATTGAGAACGACCACTTCGACTTCATCGCCGACATTGACCATTTCACTCGGGTGATTAATTCGCTTGGTCCAGGACATTTCGGAAATGTGAACGAGCCCTTCGATGCCATCTTCGAGTTTGACGAAGGCACCGTACGACATCACGTTGACAACTTCCCCTTTGACCGTCGAGCTGACCGGGTACTTGGTATCGACATTGTCCCAAGGTGAAGGAAATTTCTGCTTCAAACCGAGGGCAATTTTCTCTTTTTCCCGGTCGATATTGAGAATTTTCACTTCAATCTCTTCATCGATACTCACAACCTGACTCGGATGATCGATCCGTTTCCAGGACATATCGGTGATGTGCAACAATCCATCAAGACCGCCAAGGTCAACGAATGCACCGAAATCGGCGATATTCTTGACGATACCTTTACGGAGATCACCTTCCGTGATCTGATCCAGCAATGTTGCTTTCAGCTTGTTGCGTTCTTCTTCGATCAGCTTACGACGCGAAACAACAATGTTTCTGCGAGACTCGTCGATTTTAAGAATGACACACTGAATGTTCTGACCAATGTAGTCGCCGATATCGGGAGGTCTGCGAATGTCGACCTGACTCGCAGGAAGAAACACGGGAACACCAATATTGACCAGCAATCCACCTTTGATTTTGCGGGTCACTTCGCCCACAACTTCGTCGCCTTCGGCGTGAGTGGCGATAATCTTTTCCCACTCGCGTTGACGGTCGGCTTTACGTTTCGAGAGCAGGATGATGCCGAGTTCGTCTTCAAACTCTTCGAGCAAGACCTCAATCGAATCACCCACTCCGGGAAGATCTTCGTCGCCTTCCCATTCTTCGCGTTGAACAATACCTTCGCTTTTGTATCCAATGTCGACAACGACTTCATCGTCATCGATGCGAACAACGGTCCCTTTGACAATCTCATTGATTTCGTAGGTTTCTGCGCGTTCTTCGTAAATTTGATCCATTTGGGAAGAACTGGAAACATCCAATCCTTCGAGCCCACCTTCGATTTGCAAATCGAGTTCTTCGTCTCCGATTGCAAATTCGCGTTCTAGCTGACGATCTACCATAGTGTGAAAATCCTGAGCATTGCCAATCGGACCGGTTTCCGAGAGGCGCTCTGCTGCTGAAAAAAGGAATCTTTTTCGAGATACAGACCACCTGTACCAACATCGAGAAAAGCGATTCCGGCCAGAATAGCAGAATCACGCCGAGTTCTGCCAGCGAGATAGATGCACAAATCATCAAAACTGCTCGATTTTCAAGCAATTTTCTTTGAGTATCTGTTGACCGGCGATCAAAACGAGGGAGTCGGTGAAATCGTCCCCTGTTGACCATCGATGAGTGACTGAACCTCACTCGTCGCACGCTGTAATTCCTCAGCATCCCGAGCGATGTGAAGCTCAAGTTGATGAGAGATTGTTCTCCCGGGTTCGATACTCTTCAATCGGCCTTTTTCACGTTCTACTGCACGATGATTGGGAAAATCGGTACACGGCTCCAAGCCAGTGACATATCCATCTTGAGCGGGAATGGTATTTTTCCAGAGTGCCAAGTAGGGCAGTGTTTCTGTCTGGAATTTCAACTGCAAACCAATTTGCTCGGAGGGATTATTGAGCAGGAGTTGACCGAAGCCGTTTGCATCCGCAGTTGGCTTGAAATAATAAACTTGCTCCGCATAACCGGCTTCTGCAGATTGATAGGTATTCCAGTTTTCCACTCCCTCTGCGGCACGGTCATCACGAGGCGACATTTCCTCAAAGGGAACCAGAACATCACTATGGTCTGACAAAAACGGCCCTCCCTGATTGATGTGATACAACAACTCGTACTCTTGGGGACCAGACGCACAATTCGTGACATGATCTTCGATTTTGATCGAAGTTTTCCCGGTAGTCAGTGTCACCTTGGAGGTGAGTCGCAAATTCGTCCCAAACATGGACAATTCATCAGTCACTCCTGTGAGCGAGATCGTCCCGGCATTGTCATCGATCTCCAAAGTGACTTCGTGAGCCGCCCGATTGGCAATTTTCCCATGCAGTGTGAGGGGGCTCCCATCGGCATCGACTCCCGGAGGACCATTAAACGCTAACCCGCAGCGACAAATCCATTCGTTGAATCCATCCAACCAGCCAAGTTGGCCTCGACCTTCAAGGTTCACAAATGCCGGATGGACGGGAAGTTTCACGGGAGAATCCCACCCCAATCGTAATCCATTACATTCTCCCCTCCAAATTCCCATTCCGCGTGTCGGTAAGACATCAATTTCCAGCACGCCATTGTTAATTGTCACGACATCAATTCCGTCCGAGAGGCCTCCACGCATGCGACGAAGTTCGACATGCCAAGAATCTGTCCCAGGAAGTTCTGGGCCCTCGACTGAAGAAAGTGTCCAGGCGGGTTTTCCAACTTGCTGCGACACGTTCAGCAACGTGTATTGATGTACGGACATGAATTTTCCTGATTCGAGCGTAAATAATGATGAAATTCTCAGTTGAAATTCTGAGCACTCCGTCGATCTGTCGGGGCTACCTATCCTATCGGGCAAAAATTCGGGGATCCAATCCGCTAGAGTCGCTTTTTTGACGTGAAATCTGATAAAACGTACTCTTAATCATAGTCTTTTTGGTCTCAATATTCGGTTCGACATGACAGAATCAGATTTTTCAGATGGCGATCACAAGCTGGATGCAGCGAATCCCGAAGATACCCATCAGGCGACAGACGAGCCTTCGGTTGCCCCTCCCGATCAATTGCGTCCATTTTCGCAAGATTGGCACGAACACCTGAAGTTGACTTTAGGCGAAGTGGCCTGCCAACAACTCGGATTTTATGCCATTCCCGACCACATCACGCTTTCAGTGGTGATTCCCGTCTACAACGAAGAGGCAACGCTTGAAAAAATCCTCGCTCGGGTTTGCGCGGTTCCTATCCGTAAAGAAATCGTACTAGTGGACGACTATAGTATTGATGACTCTGCAAAAATCATCGAATCACTGAAAGAAAAATACTCTGAAGACCCATTAAATACGCTGCAATCCTATAATCACGGACGTAACCGTGGAAAAGGTGCCGCCATCCGCACCGGTTTTGAACACGTAACGGGTGATATCGTCATCATTCAGGACGCAGATCTCGAATATGATCCCTCGGAATACCCCCGCTTGATCCAACCCATTGTCGAAGGACGGGCAGACGTGGTTTACGGAAGCCGTTTCCTGGGCGATCAACCTCATCGTGTTCTTTATTATTGGCACTATCTGGGTAACAAATTCCTGACTATGTTGTCGAATTGTTTCACCAATTTGAATCTCACCGACATGGAAACCTGCTTCAAGGTATTTCGCAGAGAAGCCATTCAGGACATGCTGCCGACACTGAAACAGGATCGATTTGGAATTGAACCGGAAATGACCGCCAAAATCGCCCGTCGAAATTACCGGATTTATGAAATGTCGACGAGCTACTCTGGAAGAACTTATGATCAAGGGAAAAAAATTGGCTGGAGAGATGGATTCAAAGCACTTTATTGCATCGTTCGTTATGGTTTCGCCGACTGACCCATTTGGCCTACAATCAATCCACTGGCCAGATTGAAACCAATTTCAACGTCCCCGCACTGCATCGATGACAAACTCGCATTAAGACTGGTTCACGAGCCATTCGTGATGATTTGATAGAAAACTAGAGACTATGGCATCCCAACCTGATCCCAACAAAAAATCTGAAAATGCCCCAGAACCCAAAAAACGCCCGCGTTCAGATTCCGATCACCAGGATGACGACCAGCGACCCGCGTTTCCCATTCCCTGGTTTCTCATCGTGGTTCTGGGTGGGATCCTGCTTTTTTACATGCTTCAGGAAAATCCACGTTCTCACGGCAACGCTATTACATACGATTTCTTTCTCGCGCAGCTTGATGCGGACAATATCAAAACGGCAACACTTCACAATAAGCTGAACCTGTTAACAGGAACCTGGAAAGACGCTCCGAAAAACCCGGCCAAGCCTGCGGAGATATTGGCGAATGAATTCAACGTCGAACTCCCGGAATCGATCACTCAAGATAAACAATTTATCGATTCGCTGATTGAAAGTGGGATCGAAACACGAGCCAAAACACCACAGGAAGGTGGTGGAGAACTCCTGCTTTTATGGATGCTCGGACCGCTGATGATTATCGGCTTCCTCTGGTTCATGATGCGAAGAAACGCCGACCCCATGGGCAGTGGAGGAATGCTCGGGTCTTTCACCAAAAGTCCTGCCAAAAAATTCCGGGCCGATGATCAACAAACAACCTTTGCCGATGTCGCCGGCATGGAGCAAGCCAAACTGGAACTCATGGAAGTCGTCGAATTCTTGAAGACTCCCGAGAAATTCCTCAAACTCGGAGCCACCATTCCCAAAGGTGTCTTGTTGATGGGTTCTCCCGGAACCGGAAAAACCCTGATGGCCCGCGCCACCGCAGGAGAAGCGGGAGTTCCCTTTTACTCCATCAACGGCTCAGAATTTATCCAAATGTTTGTCGGAGTCGGAGCCAGTCGAGTTCGCGATCTCTTCAAAACTGCCAAAGAAAATTCACCCTGCATTTTATTCATCGACGAAATTGATGCGGTCGGACGAGTTCGTGGTGCCGGTCTTGGCGGAGGACATGACGAACGGGAACAGACCCTCAATCAAATCTTGAGTGAAATGGACGGATTCGAACAATCAGAAGCGGTCATTGTCATTGCAGCGACAAACCGTCCCGATGTGCTCGATCCCGCATTGTTGCGTCCTGGTCGATTTGATCGACACATCACCATCGACAAACCAAGTAAAAAAGGGCGAGTCGGTATCCTTAAAGTTCATACCCGACACGTCCCCCTCGATGATGATGTCGATCTCGAAAAAATCGCCGGATCGACAATCGGCTTTTCTGGTGCTGAATTAAAAAATCTCGTCAACGAAGCCGCCCTCAACGCAACTCGCGACGATTCAACCCGTGTGACCAACGAAGACTTTGAGTCGGCCCGAGACCGCGTCTTGATGGGTGTGATCCGCGAAGACACTCTGAACGAAGACGAGCGAGAATTTACCGCATATCACGAAGCCGGCCATGCTCTTATTTCTTGGCTGCTTCCCGAACTCGATTCTCTCCACAAAGTCACCATTGTCCCACGTGGTCGCGCACTCGGCGTCACGCAATTGATGCCGAGCGAAGAACGATTCAATATCGGCGAACGAAAACTGCACTCCCAGCTTTCAATGATGCTGGGTGGGCGCGCTGCCGAAAAACTGGTGTTCGATGAATACTCAGCCGGAGCCGAAGACGACCTGCGACGAGCCACCGGACTCACGCGTCGCATGGTTGCTCATTGGGGCATGAGCGAAAAGATTGGCCCTGTCGCATTTCGCCAAGGAGAAGATCACCCCTTCTTGGGCAAAGAGATTCACGAACACCGTGAGTTTTCAGAAGAAACCGCACGCGAGATCGACATCGAAGTCCAACGAGTTCTGCAAGAGGCGCAACATCGCGCCACAGAAATTCTGGAAAGTAACCGCGAGAAACTCAATGCCATCGCCACAGCACTTCTGGAAGAGGAAAGCCTCGACAGCGATGCTGTGACCAAGTTAATTGGAAGTTCGGCTCAGGCAGAAGAAGCCGCGCAGAAAAAGGCCAAATCGCAGACCGCATCAAACAGCGAGAGCGAATCGTCCAGCGAGAGTGATACCCAAGAAACGGAATAGCACTCCGCTTCGATCAGTGAAAATGGAACGGAGATATCAATGCGTCTCAGGCAACTTGTCTCAATTCTGATCGGTTTTCCGTCACTGATTCTTCTGAGTGCATGTTTCATCAACGCAGACGAACCACCGATTTTTGTCGATGTCCCTGAGAAGTTTCAGGTGGAGTTCGACACGTCCCTTGATGACCGGAATATCCCTGAGCGTTTCCGATTGCCGGCACATCGATTCCCGACAGACACCATCCCTTGGAAAACAAGAGGCCCCGTCAGCGTCTTCAAAGTGACATTTCCCTCTCCCGTGACAACCGCAATTGCCGTCAACAACACCGTCCATGCAGAATATTATCTCCCCGCAGGCAAAGGCCCTTTTCCGGCAGTGGTCGTTCTTCACATTCTGGGAGGCGAATTCCCTCTTTCCCAAGTTGTGGCAAACTCGTTAGCCCGTAAAAATGTCGCCGCGTTGTTCATCAAAATGCCGTATTACGGCGAACGACGTGATCCAAAAATCCGTCGTCGTATGATTTCTCGCCAGCCTGAAGAAACTGTCGAAGGCATGACACAAGCCGTTCTCGACATTCGCCACGCAGCGGCATGGTTACGATCACGACCGGAAGTCGATGCGTCACGGCTAGGGATCACCGGTATCAGCTTGGGAGGCATCATGTCGGCACTCTCAGCCCCGGCAGAGCCGACCTTCAAGAAAGTCGCCATTTATCTGGGAGGTGGAAACCTGGCAGGAATTTTGTGGGAACTCGATCATTCAGAGGCCCGCACTTTTCGTGGACAATGGAAAGAGCAGGGGGGCACACGAGAAACATTCATCGAGTTGATGAAACCGGTCGACCCTGTGAACTATGGCCATCTTCTTAAGAAGAGAGAAGTCTTAATGGTCGCTGCCCGGCAGGACAAAGTGGTCCCGCCGGCAGCCACCGAAGCTTTGTACAATTCCATCGGAGAGCAAGCAGAACTCATCTGGCTCGATGCGGGCCATGTTGGTTCTGGAAAATATTTGCTCAGCGAGATTGTACGGATTCAACAATTCTTCACGGAGTGGAATGAAGAATCTCCACATCAAAAATTGAAAGTGGCCGAATAACCTTACTCCTCTTTCTTCTCTTCGGTTTTCTTATCCTCCGTTGATTCGGCCTTTTCTTCAGGCTCACTCTCTTCTTTCTTCTCGGTGTCAGTTTTCTCGGTGCCAGATTCCTTGGAAGCTGGTTTCTCTTCGGTGGGCTTCTCAGCTTCTGGATCAGCGGTCGTCACAGGCTTGTACTCATGATCCCGCTTACGAACCACAGTCGCAGTTTCGATCACATCATCTTTCTCGATGCTGCGAACGATCTTCAAGCCTTCCACAACTCGCCCAAAGACCGTATGGTTCGACTGAGTGCCGTTATTCGGATTCAGATGAGCCGTGGGTAGGTGAGTGATGAAAAACTGCGAGCCACCCGTATCACGACCTGCATGCGCCATGCTGAGAGATCCTGAAAAATGCATGCGGGCATCTTCGCCAAAACACTCACATTTAATGGTGTAACCTGGACCGCCAAGTCCATCATCTTCAGGATTGTCATTCTTGGTATTGGGATCTCCGCCCTGAATCATGAAATTAGGAATGACACGATGAAACTTGATGCCGTTAAAGAAACCGCTTTCAACAAGTGAAATATAGTTTGCCACGGTATTAGGAGCTTCATTCTCGAATAATTCGATCAGAATTTTTCCTTTGTTGGTCGTCAGTTCGACGCGAGGCAACTCCTCACCTTCGGCGGCCGCCGCTTCTTTCGCGCGTACTTCTTGTTCCGACTTCCAGAGTTCCACATATTCGCGAGCGTAATCAAGGTAGCGACCACCCGTTTGGGGATCGAGTCCGTTATTCTTTTCGGCTTTTGTCAGGAGTTCGGCAGATTTTTCAAAGTTTTGCTCCGCAAAGTGAGCAGCCCCACCAACATTCAATACGGTATCCGTTTCGTGTCCTGCTGCGAGAAGTTGGTCGGCCAAGGAAACGGCTTTTGAATAATCACTCTCTCTCCAAGCCTGCTGCATCACAAACTCGGCGGCTTCCTGATTTTCGGGTTCTTGTTTCAGAACATCGGCTGCCAGTTCGCTCATTTGCGGAGAAAGCTGTAACAAAAACTCTTCTACAAGTCCCTGATATTCATCACGAATCGTTCGTTTCTGTTCAACCGGTGCAGATTCGAATGTTTTACGCAATTCGGCGAGCTTGACGGCAATTTCCATTTTTCGCGCAGATAGCTTGTCCCATTCCGCTTTCGAATCAACCGGCTCAGCCGTTTCAGGAGCGGCTTCAGAAGTCGTTTCAGGCTTCGCGGGGGCATCTTCCTGCAACGCCCACGACATCTGAGAACCTAGCATGACAAAGCAAACTACAAGCAGTGATTGAGCAAAAAACGGGCGAAGCATAAGAATCCTCCTGATTGGGTGATGTTTCCGATAATTCTAGGATACTCATTCGCGAGAGAAAAGGGTTCCGGGACACCTTTCCTCGATCCGACCGAAACAGGTCTGGCGTGGTTGCGGCAGCATTTTGTAAAGAACTATAATAGAATATCACCTCGGAGCCTCTTTGGCTCATCAGTAAGACTTCAATTTGGGAATAGTGTCGTGCTCGTTCATATGGAACTCTCGCGGATTATCATCAGCGAAATCGGAGACAAGCAAGCCATCTTCCTGAATGAAGTGGAAGGTGATCGCGTCATGCAAATTGTGATCGGTTTCTTTGAAGCCACCAGCATTGACCGCCGAGTCTCGCACGACCCCCAACTCTCGTTGGGACGACCGATGACCCACGAATTGATGAAATCAATCATCGACAAACTCGGCGGCGAGGCACAAGACATCGTCATCAACGAAATGGTCGAACATACTTACTATGCTCTGATCCGTATCAAACGAGACGAGGAAGTCATTGAAATCGATGCACGTCCCAGTGATGCCGTGGCACTTGCTATGCACTTCGACCCACCGCTCCCGATTTACGTCAAAGACGACGTTCTCGAATTATCGATGTAACGAAGCAACCTTCATTAGGAGCGATGTCAAAAGTGTCAGTTAAAGGGTGGTTGGTGGACTGAGCAGAGCGAAGCCCCCAGTGCATTATCACTTTCTGTAGGTGACCCAAAGGTCATCCACAGCCACCCATAAGCTTATGAAACCGCCTCTAGTTGCATTCCGCTTCGAGTGGACCAGCTAACTCCGTAAGGTAGAACAATCGCCCCGGCTGTGTCGGCATAAATGTCGAAGGAATCCATGTCGAAGGCTTATGCCGCAACGTCATCCATAACGACAAACCCTGCCATTGCATACCACGTGAGAGAATCCCGTCACAACCGCCGATAATTTTGTCGACTCCCAAAAAACAACCGGGGCCAATCGTATTGGCATAAGCTGGCACTAATGTTGTCCGACTTTTGAAACTCGTGATCGCGTTTTGCTCAATCGTGAGTGGATGTAATTTCGCACCAATCCGATGGGTGTCGGCCTTCCACGCTTTTTCGTTATCGTACTCTGCCGCGAAATGTGGCTCCCAGAATGCAATATGACAGACACGTCCGATGCCGAAGATCACTGCGTGCATCGCTCCATCTGCTTTTAACTCACCAATTTTTTTGCCATAGGTCGGCAGGTTTTTCTTGGTCGCAAAGTTTCGCTGTTTCTTGGGGACCGTCAGTTTTCCCAACGGCCCGTAAAAAGCTTGTTCCATTGCGTATTGAAACGCACCGGTATTAGTTGCTGGCAGAGTATTCCCTTTTTCGTCAGACCATTCATCCATATTAAAGCCATGGACGTGCTTGCAGGAGACATTCCATTCGGTCAGAAAGTAGACGGCCCAGCGATACATTCCCATCGGTCCCACCGGCAGGATGACCGCCAATTCGCGATCATCGTCACGAGCCTGCTTGATCGTCATGGCAATCTCGTGGCCAAGCATCATGTCAAAATCGGTAACTGACTCGCACGGAACAGGCTCGAACTTCTTGTGCCACCACGATTGACGTTTGGTGATCGTGCCCGGATCGTCATCAACACACGCATCGATCTTGGCAAGATCCCATCCTGCAGGAAAGAAGTTTTCCATCAACGAGCCAGACAACGTACTTAACAAATCCATGAAATCATTTCCTGTGTAATCAATCCTGAAGCGAGGCAATATCGATGAACGCCATCACACTCCGATTTGATGCACATTGCAAGGTGTCATTGAATGTTTACCGTCGATTCAAGAGAGAATTCATTTCACGATCTTGGCACCGCGAGCTTTCATACCGTACCAAGGGCCGTGCGGAAACTCGCTCGGCGTCGTATATTTCGCCAGGTCTCTCACCGCGATCACCCGACAGTTTTGTGATTTCAGAAATCGCATGTAGACCAGAAACTGCTCCTCGGGCGTATTGACCCAAGGATGCTCGGCCTCGGGCACGCCGTGAAACTGGAGAATGACAAACTCGCCCGGCTTCCATTTCTTCACCGCCGCCATCACATTGTCGAGTTTCCAGGTCGGTCTCGCATCGGCGGTCGTCGGTAGAAACAACGGATGATCGAGCTTGGGATCATACGTCGGCCCGTCTCCGATTTTGTACGGCGACTCCGGTTCGGTCCCGCGTCGGGCGAAGAGGATGCCGTGTTTTTGAAGAATCAGTACCGCTTCTTCGCAGATGGCATTACCGGGCCACGCAAATGTGACCGGTTTGGGAATGCCGTACTTCTTGCATTGTTCTTCGATGCCCGTCAGTTGCTCGTCGAGTTTTTGATAGTTCTTGGGCCTGATGCCCAGATGATCGCGTGTGTGATTGCCGATCTCGAAGCCGTCATCGTGGAGTTGCTTGATCTCCTCCCACGTCATGTAGGCGTCTTTGTTGGTGTTGAACGTGAAGCCCTCGGTGATATAGAAAGTCGCCCCGAAACCAAGTTCTTTCAAAATGGGCCGCGCAATCGTGTAATGCGACTTCACCGAGTCATCGAACGTCAGCACGACGATTGGACGATGGTCGTCGGAAGTCTGAGTACATTTCGGTTTCCCGGCATGAGCTGTCACCACGAAGACAAAGAGCAGGGGAGTGAGAATGATTTTGATATGAGAGTATCGCATGCGGTTATTTTAACCACGAATCAGACGAATTACACGAATAAATCAGAGCTACGAAAAACACAAAAAGAATATACGTGAGAGATATTCTTCTTACGACATTTTTCCAGCAGCCTTGATCAGCAACACGGTCATTGCGAATAACCCAAGCCCAGAACCAGACAGCAGAATCCAGTACACTTTTCCCCAAAACTGGAGATGAAAGAGGTTAGGCAATGAACTTCGTTGCCCTATAAACAAATAGGCTGCCACAAAAAACAGGCATCCAGACAAAAATGTCACAAGGTAGGCTCTAAATCGAACTCCCAACATTCTCGAAGCGACAGCCACCAATCCGAGCGAACTGGGAATCATTAGAAGTGCGGATCGGCCTCCTGATACGTCCAGAAAAAAAGGAAATGGATCAAAGGCAAATAGAATCCATAGACAAGATGCGAATACAAAGAACAAAACCAGCGTGAATCGAAGAAAAAAACATTGTTCCCAGAGCATGAAGTCGACCTCAACGGTTTCGTTTATTTATGACATCCTAATCTTTCAATTCCGCGCTAAAAACGCAAGAAGGCACGAAAAGAAAGAGAAGAGAACACTCATCGACACTAATAAACGCTAATTTCGGGATAGAACCTGATCAGTGGAGATTAGCGTAGATCAGTGTTCCAAATCTTTGTGATTTTCGCGGCCAATCATCAGCTTCGCGTTTCTTTGCCTGTCGGCGACTTTGCGTCGATCACCCTGACAAAACTATGGCCGGTGAAACCGGGCCTACGGCATTAAGAAGAAAACAGTGCGAATTCTTCACTTTGGGTTTATGTCTTGCAAAAATACTCTCCCCTCAAGATACTGCCCCTAATCTCAGGTTTCCCCTCATCTAGGTTCTCACATTGCCAGCATCAGTATCCCGAGGCCAGAAATTATGCATTCTGCTCGCCTGCGTTCTTATCATCGATCGCCTATTCCACATTGGATATGCAATCCTATACTGGAACGAATTCAATTCCACTTGGAAGGATCTCATACTTCCGAGCTTCGTGATTTTGAGTTTAGTTTGGCTCTGGGAGGGGAATCAGTTTATAAGATGGACAGCCGCTTTCTGGACACTGATGAAAGCCTATTTTTACACTTCACCCACAATTCAAATCCTTCCGGTCTTGTACGCGGCAACTCCTCCCGAGCAAAAGTCTTTTTTCTGGGAGATCATTGCCCCGGCATTTGAATTCACTCTATTTATCGGAGTCGTTTACCTGATCGTGAGTTGTCTGCTGATCTTCTCCTCCAGCCTAAAACAGTTTTTCGAATACCAGTCCGTTCATGCCGAGGATCCCTTTTGGTTACTTTGGAGAGAATTTGGCTCTCTCACTGGTTTGGGTCCGAAAAAAGGATCTACCAAAGACTTTATTGAACGAGTTCGTAATCGAAAACGCCATGAGAAAATCACGCTGACCGTTTTGAAACATTCTGATGACTCCGACTTGATCGATGTGATTCATGATTCTGTTGGTCTTCAGGTTGAGTTGGCTGGATACGACAATGAGGTCGAAGTCTTCGAAAGTGTTCCTGATGGATGCCGAGCGGTTCATCTTTACTGGTGGTTGGAAGCAGAAGTCACTAACGGTGGATTCCATCAGTTCTTCTTCAACAAAGGAATCGATTGGGCTCTCATGACCTTAGAAGGGCTCAAGCCACTAAAAGAAGAGAAACTCGCACAAATACTTGCTCGCGCCATCGACGTGGCATTGCGAGAAGAGGACGAACAACTCGAATATGAAACAGACAATCCACTGGCCCTGATTGAAAACTATGTGCAAGCCCGCGAACAATCATCGCTACCGGAGCTTGACTCGGAATTCTATCAGCTTCGACATGGTGACGCTGCCGTTCGATTCATTAGAGATCATCCAGAGAGGTTTGTTTCTTGATTCGAAGATTTTCCTAGTTCTCAAGTCTTAAAAACACCCTTAGCGTTTACGAACGCTGCTCGAACTCTTTGCGTTTCTTTGCCTCTCTGCGACTTTGCGTCAAAAACTGAATCCTGAATCCCGTCTCCTGACTCCTCTTTTCGTCACTCCGACAACTGGCTAATGATTTCTTCCACACTTTCCAGTTGTTTCTTAAATCCAGCGAGAGTGTCGCGAACTTGGGCGACTACTTCTTCGGGGGCTTTGCTCACAAAGTTTTCGTTCCCCAATTTACCTTCGGTACTCTTGATCAACTTGCCGAGCTTTTCTTTTTCTTTTTGCTGACGAGCCAACTCGGCGTCTTTGTCGATGAGACCTTCGAGCGGTATATAACCGTCGGCGTCGTCCATCGTGAAACTCGCCGAGGCGGGAGGCCGTTCGATGTCGGCTCCGGCGGCTTCCAGAATAATGCGAGACAGGTTTTCGAACTGAGCCGAGACGTCGGTCAGGTCGCTCGCCACCTGATCGTTGCATTTCATGTACAGTTTCATCGGCGTCGATGGCGGGATGTTGTAAACCGCACGGACGTTCCGAATCGCGACGACGGTCTCTTGCAAGCGACCAAATCGCATTTCGAGTGCGCTGTCCTGCCAAGAACGGGGAATATTGTCAGTGTCGGGCCATTGGGCCAGGGTGACCGAATCGGCAGTTTCGTTGGGGTCAAACAAGCCGCGAGTGGGGGCCAGCTCTTTTAATCTGTCCCACAATTCTTCTGCAATGAACGGCGTGAACGGTGCCAACATGCGGAGCAGGGTATCCAATACGCCGACAAGGACACGTTGCACCTGCGGCTTTTGTTCCTCATCGCGCAAACGCGGCTTGATCATTTCCAGATACCAGTCACAGAACTCATTCCAGATGAAGTCCCGCAGCGAGCGCGTCGCCCCATCGAACTGATATCGCTCCAGGTATTCATTCACCTCATGCACCATCGACGACAGACGACTCAAGATCCAACGATCTTCGAGTCGCAAATCGGTTTCGTCAATCGTCCCCGGCGTGTAATCTTCGAGGTTCATCATCGCGAAGCGAGCCGCGTTCCAGAACTTGTTGCAGAAGTTGCGGCCATACTCGAACCGTTCCGAGTCCATCGTCGCCATTGAGACATCGGGATCGGGTGTGTACATCGGCGTCGGAAACTGACTTTCCTTCTTGCACTTCGTACAGACCATCGTCGGCTTGGCTGCGCCTTGAGGAATCGGGAACTCCCCCTTCATCGAACTCGGCACAACGATGGTGATGGTATCGAGCTTATACAGTTTCGGATCAATCAGCGTCTCACAATGCGGGCATTCGTAATTGATCGGCAACCGCACATCCTGCGTTTCTCCGGCAAACGAAGTGATCGTAAAGCGGACTGCATCGGTGCCGTACTTTCCGATCAGATCGACCGGATCGACGCCGTTCCCTTTCGACTTGGACATCGTCTGTCCAAATCCATCCAGAATTTTCGGATGGACGTGGACATGATGGAACGGAATGTCGCCCATATTGTAGAGACCAGTCAGCACCATCCGCGCGACCCACAACGTGATAATATCACGGCTCGTCACCAGCACACTTTTATCACCGGGATAGAAGTAGGGGAGGACGGTGTTCGTACCGTCACCCGAGTCATCCGGCTCGCCGTTGAGCGGCGGATTGCGATCTTCGTCGGGCCAGCCGAGCGTTTCCTGCGGCCAAAGTGCGGAGGAGAACCAGGTATCGAGTACGTCGGGATCTTGCTCGAAGCCTTCTTTTTCTAATCCCTCGGCAATTCCCTCCTCATCCTGCGCGACACATACAATAAATCGATAAGCCCCTTCACTCTCTTTGATAATCGGAAAGAGTTCCTTCTTGGGATTCTCCAGAAATTCTCCAGTCTCGACATGCTGTACTCGAACATAATACTGACCGTCCTGCTGATCTTCCTCCAACAAAGAATCCATGCCCGTTCGCAGAAGTTCATCAGTCCAATTGTCTTCTGTCAGATCAAATTCACGCGACCACACCGGAATGCGATGTCCCCACCAGAGTTGGCGACTGATGCACCAATCCCGTTTTTCACCGAGCCAGTCCAAATAGGTCTTCGCATAACGACCGGGATAGAACTTCACGCGACCATCTTCGACGGCATCCATGGCGTTCTGTGCCAGGTCATCCATGGCAACAAACCATTGATCTGACAAGTACGGTTCAACGGGAGTTTTGGAACGGTCACTGTGCTTGAGCGGCACGACGCGGTCTTCGACCTGTTCGAGAATCCCTTTTTGTTCCAATGCCTCCACCACTTTGTCACGAACCGCGTAACGGTCGAGACCTTCGTACTCACCGGCGTTCTCGTTGAATGTGCCGTCGGGATTGAGGAGGTTGATAATGTCGATCTCGTCCTCTTTACCGACATGCCGAAGGTAACAGGCGTAGTCGTTGGGATCGTGAGCCGGAGTGACTTTCACGGCACCGGTTCCCTTTTCTTTATCTGCGAGGAACGCATCTTCGATGATGGGAATATCACGCCCGTTGAGTGGAATGCGAACTTTCTTGCCGACCAAATCGGCATAGCGTTCATCGCCGGGATAGACACAAACGGCGGTATCACCGAGCATCGTTTCGGGTCGAGTGGTCGAGAAAGAGATTTTGGTGTCGGTTTCGTTGCCGTTTTGATCGACGACGAAGTAATGGAACGTCCAGAAGTGACCGTTCACATCTTCCGAGAAGACTTCATCATCGGCGACAGCGGTTTGCAAATGAGCGTCCCAGTTGACGAGACGTTTGCCGCGATAGATCAATCCGTCTTTGAACAGTTTGAAAAATGTTCGACGCACGGCTTTCTCACAAACATCATCGAGAGTGAAGCGAGTCCGTCGCCAGTCGCAACTTGCGCCGATCGATTTGAGCTGCGAAAGAATGCGACCTTCGTAAGTGTCTTTCCACTTCCAGATACGATTAACGAGCGCATCACGACCAATATCGTGTCGGGTGAGCCCTTCTTCTTCAAACATCCGTCGTTCGACGACCGCCTGCGTCGCGATGCCCGCGTGATCTGTCCCCGGCATCCACAATGATTCAAACCCTTGCATCCGTTTCCGACGAGTGATCAAGTCCTGCAAGGTGCCGTTGAGTGCGTGCCCCATGTGGAGCGCACCGGTCACGTTGGGCAGGGGAATCATGATCGTGTGTGACGGCTTGCCTTCTTGCGGATCGGCGTTGAAGTAGCCGTTCTGCTCCCAGTGGGTGTACCACCTCTGTTGGGCGGCTTGCGGATCGTACTGCTTGGGAAGTTCTTGTGGCATAGTAATCAAAGTTTGAAAAGTTTGAAAAGTTGTAGGGCAGGGGCCTCCCTGCCATGTTCGACTCGCAATATTTTCTTCGGCAGGCGGGAGCCCAATGATGTTCGGTACGCTTTTTGCGCATTGGATGTCTTAGTGTAAACTCTTCGTTTTTGCAAAGGAATGCAATGGCGAAAAACAACCAAAAACTCTCTCAATACGATCCCATCGAAGGGGCGGCCTTCCTGCGTCAGGTCTTCCCTCTGTTGGCACGACTGGCTCCGTCTGGAACAGAAC
>Ga0222718_10001201_pt1 | contig 25716 bp, 9 predicted proteins | sample C33_27DmetaG_FD_165045 | JGI IMG/M metagenome (GOLD analysis project Ga0222718, IMG submission 165045) | Estuarine water microbial communities from San Francisco Bay, California, United States - C33_27D | ecosystem: Environmental > Aquatic > Marine > Unclassified | place: USA: California...
GTGGTGTCTGTTGTGTCCAAAGTTGCGGCCTGTGTGCTCGAACCTTCGAACACTGCGCCCAGTGTGGAATTCAAAGTCAGACCCGCTCTTATCTCAGCGAAGCCTGATTGTGAGGCACTCGGTGTGAAGGTCTCTTTGGAGAGTATCGCCACTCTGACGTTGCCCACGTACATCGAAGAAACAACCTTGTTACCACCTGAACTGGCCAGTGTCTCTATCTTCCAACCCGAAAGCGTCTGTCCTGACGTGTAAACTGGTCCGACCAACAAGAATGCAGATCCTGTGTACACATACACTTGGTCATTCACCGAATCATGCCATAGATCTCCCGCTGACGGTGATGTGGGTTGCGTGGAACTTGTCTTGGCACCACCCGTTGGTTTGAAACTTGTCCCGTCATACACTTTCAGTTGGTTTGTTGTTGTGTCAAACCATAACTCACCTTTTAATGGTGCTGTGGGTGCCGCGGTGGATGCCGCGTTCTCTAATAATTTTACTAGGTTCTCGTTGAGCCCTTCGCCAAAACCAGAAAAACTCTTACCAAACAACTGCAACGAAGTGGTGTTGTCCACCGTTCCGTCAGTGATCGTTGTTACTGCTGTCCCGTCTGTTTTGTTTATTATGTACGCCATTTGCTTGTATTTATAGTCTTCCAGCCACAATATTAATTGTGCCTATTTCGGTTGAATTGTAATCTTCCAGTGCTTTGCCTATCACTGTGCCCATTGCAGGGTCAATGCCTTTCCTAGCAACACCTGGGTGTTGTGGATGGGTCACCAACATGTCTCCCTTGCTGATGTGTCCAACGACCTTGCAAGGCACCTTGCCCTGTAGCGCCACTGGCTGTCCCTCTGATTTGGAATTCATTAGGTGAGCCGGAGAACCTGATATGACTCCCGCCACCCTGGGATCATCTCCCATTATCGACATTGTTATTTCCTTGTCACCACCAAATATCACCACCGTGCCCACTTCGTACTCCGAGTCGGACTCATACACCTCTGCCAAGTCAGCGTACTGCGCCGATGTTGCCAGTGCGTGTACAGTGTTGTAGCCTTTGCTGGATGTACCTATGTCATATGATGCGTCCGTGTCTGGTGCTATCGCTTTGGATGTGACCGTTCCTGCCATGGTCAGTGTGCCCATGGTGTTGGCCCCTGAACTTGTTAGATTTCCTGTCACGTTGCCAGTAAGTGGTCCTGCGAATGCAGTAGAAGTTGTTGTACCTGATATCTCTAATTTTGTGCTTGGTGTAGTAGTACCTATACCGATACTGGACTCTGATCCGTCTATGGTCATCACAGTCGTTGTCACACCACCATCGTTGACTTTGAAACTGATGTCTGTGTTTGTTGTGGTGTTTGAAATTATGCCGCCTGTCGCGTCCACCGTCAATGTGAGGTCACTGTCCGTACCAACTACCAGACCGCCGTCATTGGCAATAGAGATTGTCCCCGACGTTGTGTCATTGGCGTTCGACCTCAGGTAGTTGGCCGCCGCTACACCACCCAGTGCGTCTGCATCTGTGGCCGTGCCCTGAAATTTTGTGTCTGCTATGGCAGTGGTAAGTGTGATACCTTTTTTGATGGTTGCGAATCCACTCAATGCTGATTTTGGCGTGAACTCATCCTCCGAAACGATCGCTATGAGATTGCCGTCATTGAAAAGTTTGCTTATGTTCTGTGATGTATCGCCAGAATCAAGTATAGTGTCAAACGTGAATCCACTAGTGGTACCTGTGGCACTTGGTGGTCCAACCAACACAGATGACGTTCCACTGTAGAAGAACATCTGTCCCGTGCCTGAATCTATCCAAATGTCTCCAGCGGCAAGATTGGCCGGTGCATCTGACTGGTATGGTGCACTTCCACCTGCTGTCTGGAATGACGTTCCATTGTACACCTGTAGTTTTGAATTGGTAGAATCCCACCACAGTTGTCCCTCTATGGGTTTGGTGGGTGCTGACGTGTTTGAAAAATTCTCTAATAGATGTAGGAAGTTCTCCGCAATTACTTCGCCGTAACCTGCATAACCTTTTCCTATGAAACTGAGGTCGGTCTGTGTGTTGACAACACCATCCTGTACCGTGTACTGGTTTGGTGAACTGGAACTATTCGTCTTGTTTACAGTGTATGCCATTAGTATCCTGTGTTACCACCTGATGTTGTTCCACTCACTGTGTTAGATGTTGACAGTGCAGTTGAACTGGTCTCAGTGAAAGTTGTCAAACTTTGAATCCTTAAAGTGTAATCAATCTGTATGAGTCTGTTAAGTGACTTCTGTACCGGGTGGAATATGACGTGTGTCAACAACTTGTTGGTTGAACCGTTCTCTGTGCCTTCCCAGCTCTTCAGACCAAGTTCATCGAACACATAGTCACCATTGAAATTGGTGGTGTTGTCGAACGCCGCCTGTCCCGTTGGTTCACCGTAGTCAAGTGTGCATGTCACAACGATGTCTGTGTACTTGTTGCCAGCCGTGTGTCTCACTTCCATCTTGTTCCTTGTGGTGTCCTTGTTGGTCGCGGAGTTGTCGTCTATTACTTTGTAATATGTTTGATTGTACAATGTGGCGTTTGTGCCTGTTGAGTTCGGTGTCAGGTAAGTGATTATACCCGTTGGGTCCACACTCGTACCACCATTGCCCAGTGCGATCTCATGCACAAAACCTGTTGTCTTGTTAGCCAATGAGTTGGCCAATGCCTGAGACATGTTCTCGTAGTGTATCGCGTTCCTCTTGTCCACGATCACCTCACCTGTCTCTGGGTCTGAAATCTTTATGTGCCCCGTCATCATAACACCCGTGTTATCCTGAGGCTTGTTGTCTTCCTGTTTTGATTCTTGTGGTTTGTTGTCCTGTGTCATCTAGTGTATTTATTCAGGTGCGTTTGTGGGTTCGTTAGCAATGAATTTAGCCTGTTGTGTGCTTGAAGCCTGTAATCCCTTGCCGTCCGCTGGATTACCATCCAGTGCCGTGTACCATACCTGTCCTTTCTTGTGTAATACCTTGATCTGTGTGCCTGACGCAGGTGCGGTGCTCAAAGTCACTGCCGTCGTGCTTCCATCCACAGAATAGTTTATGGTTGATCCATCCTCGCTAGTGAGCAACAATCGTTGGCCACCAATGAATATGTCTAACTCGCTAGCGGAGGCTGGTGCTTGTGATAGTGTGAACACTGCCGTGCTACCATCACCAGTGAAGGTGTTGGTGTACACGGTGTCCGCGTAAGGGATGGTTTGAGTACCAGACGCATCTACCACTTCCGTGCCTGATCCATGCTCCTTAATTCCTGTTCCAAGTGTTCCACGTCTTAGTTGTCCCAACGTGTTGCTTGATTTTGTGTAGTATTCTATTCTTTCTTTGTCTATGAATATGACCCCTGGAACATTTGCAGATGCGTTTGGTGTTGGTAAAACGCTCGCGTCTTCCACGGTTATGGTCTGTGTTCCTGCTGTCATGTCCACAGTTAATTTTGTAGTGGCTGTCTTACTGATACGTTTGTAGAACGTCCTGTTCATCATGTCTTTGAATATCCTGAATCCGGTGGCACCCGTCGCAGATTCCAGTGCGAAGTACATGACATCCAGTCTGTCTGATGATGTTATTGTTTTGCCTTTGACCGTTATGGTGTTTCCGCTTGTGGTGTAGTCGGCACCCTGTGCCAACTGCTCTCCATTCAACCAAACGTATGTGTATCCTGCGTTCAACGTGTCAAACCTAAGTTTGAACACACCACTTGTCCTGCCTTCTAACACTTCTCTCCTCTGCTTCATGCCCAGTGCGTTGTTGAATGTGGTCACTGACAACACATCATTTGTGGACAAACTGTAAGGCGATGTGATAGCACTTGGCACAAGTATGATATCTGTGCCTTCATTGTAATATTGGTTGTCGACTAGTGTGGATATGCATATCACGTCTGTCACCGTTGGAACTGATGCTGTTACGAATTCAACGTTCTGATTCGATGTGTCAACTGTGTAGTGCGTGTTAAGATCCTTCTGCACCCCATTGACGAAAACCTGCACCTGGCTGGCGCTCGTGATCGTCTTGGCAGGATCTACCGTGGAATCGTCTCCCAGGCCTGACACCACACCGTAGGCGTATGTGCTTCCATCTCCCACGTAGTAGGTGTTGTCTGGTCCACGTAGGACCCTTCCGTTCACCTCGACCGTGGTCAGTCCAGAGAATGGACCTATAGATCCAGGTGGATATGTCAATGTGTATCTGTCTGTTGACCCGTCATACACTATGGCTTGGTTCCTTACACTGGCATAACTCCTTGACGACGTCGCTGATTTGTTGAATCCCGCTATTTGTATGAATTCCCCCGATGCCGGTGCTGTGTTGAACACCACCGTCACTGTGTTGGCGGTTATGGTCTGTGTGAAAGCTGTTGTTGGCACTCCGTCAATGGTGATGTAAATCTCACTGGATGTTGAATCTAAATTGAATTCTCCCCTAGTGGAGGTCAAGAAGGACGCGGTGGTTCCGTCGCCCGTGAATGTGTCCAACACCCTGTAGTTCTCACCCGAAATCGCAAACACCTTTGTCGATATCACACTGTTGTTGGCAGGTGCACTGTCAAATGTAATTGTTTTGTTCGCTACATCTATCTCGTAGTCATTTATGGTTGAATCTAATGCAGGCCCTTTCTGCACAACACCGTCGACGGAAACCGTCACTGATCCCAGTGTACCTGGGTAGTCTCCTATCGAGTAGGTCGAATTGTTGCCATCGCCCCTGTAATTCCTGTCACTGATGAATGGCACGCCTGATTCCGGTGCCGTGTAAACTTTGATGTCCAGTGTATCAAACAGTTGTCCGGGTACTGTCTCCTCAGGTGCGTAACTAGTGTCTGGCGATACGAAATCATCACCTTCCAGTATGATGTCGCTTGGTGCGTGACCTAGTGCGGAAGTGAACAGTCCTCCCTTGACTATGGAATCCAATGTCCTGTCATCTGTTGGTGTAAGCACACCGTCATCATCGAAAGGAATGAACTCAACCAATGCGTCGATTTCAGGAACCTCACTTATAGTGAAACTTACAGTAGATCCATCTCCTCGGATCACATCTGATAGTTTTTTACGTGTGCTGTCATCCTGCGTCAGGTACACTTGATAAACTTCTGTCGATGCTGGTGCAGTGTCAAAAGTGTATGCCGCTGTTGATCCATCGGCTCTAAACGCTTTTATTCTTGACTCTCCGTAGTTGTCCCATGGGAAGTCATACCAACCTGCCCTGTCCCAACCTTGTTCTTGGTCGAACAGCAATCCTGTGACCATTGTGCCACCGTAGTCAACGCCCGTCATCACCTGGTCAAGTTCATTGCCTGGCATACCTGAGCCTGGTGTGTAGAAACCTTTTGTTCTGTCCGCCGCTGTAAGTCCCGTCTCATCACCGTAAACTTTGTACACACTTCCGATGTTGTCGTCGAAGTCCGTTGTTGATGTGAATGCGTTGGTCACTTTGTACAATTGGTTGTTGTATCTCAGCAGGTCATTGTAAGCGTAACTGGTCGACTTGGCCCAATCCACAACTCTGGATGTGCTGGACACCCTGTCAAATTTTATCGTAGTGTTGAAATCCCTTACCAGATCGTTGTTCAGGTTAGCATAGGCCTTGGCGGTGTCCGTTGGTGTCGTGCCATCCGTCTTGCCTCCTGATAATATCACTGTGGGTGTTGTCGTGTAGTTTGCACCAACTCCCGTGATGTTTATTCGAGTAACTGAACCGTTCTGAATGATCGCCGTGGCAGTTGCCGCGGTGGTCTGTGGCGTCACATACATCTTGAATGTGCCAGACTTATCACTCTGTGCTTCACTGACTGATGCTGTTGGACCATAGAATGTGCCAGACAGGCCATCAAAAGTATAGGTGTTGGTGGTTCCCGAACCTGAATTCTGCGTGTCGTATATCTCTGCCTGTTTCTCACTGGTGAACAACGGATAGTAGTAACCAAACTGACCACTTGTCGTTCCCGAAGCACTGGTTCCCTGCACCTGGAAAGGGCCTGTTGATCCTGTTGTACCGCCTAGTATGGTCACCGTTGGTGCCACTTGATATCCTGAGCCACCTGCCGTGACTGTTATAGAATTTACATGTTTCTTGTGGTAGTCATACCACATCTGATATGGATATTCCGTTAGTTTGTCTGTGTCTGATTCAACATTGAGACTCCTGATCTTGCCTGTAGTAACATCATAGAAAGTCGGATTGTCGAAGTCTGAATATATTCCGTCCTGTGTCTCTGTCTTATCGTAACCCAGTCTGTACTCTCTCAGTTTTGTGTGGAAAGGTTTGACTTCGTTGATGTAACTCTCTATCCATGAATCCGTGCCTGTGGTGTATGTCTTCCTTTGATCCAGTTGTCTAACGCTGTTCTTGGCGTTTATGAATGAAGTCTTGAACATCCAGTCAACGTAGGTCTGTTCTGACAACACTTTCCTAAGTCCGGTAAAGAACAAGGTGTTGTATTCCACGGCCAGCTCGTCCTTGAAAAGATCATCCCTCAGTGCCGTGAGCACCTTCCTGGTCTCTGTGGTTGGCTCTTGGTCAAAGAAGTTGTCATCGAAGTTGTCTGCCCCAGCGAAACCAGAGGCGTCCTGTGAGTAGTCGTAAAGTTTCGTGCTCAACCTTATGGTTCCGTTCTCTGTCCCAACGTTCTCCCAGCCAGTGGCCGTCCTCATGAACAGTTTCCATCCCCCCGTGTCCGCTGATGTCACTTTCACATGTTTGCCTTGCTCGAGCTCCAGTGCGTCCAGTTCATACTGGAACGTGACTTGCTTGTCTATCTTGGTGTCCTCGTCGTGCACCATGTCCCCGTCTGTCTTGTACCAGTCCGTGTAACTCCAGTACGCGGAGGTGTTGAATGTCTGTAACTTGGTCCTTGAGAATTGTGTGCCATCCCATTGGTATATCGCCCAGTAGTTGTTGGCGGTCTCGTCTGATCTCACCAGGTAGTTCGCCGTGCCTGATATGTCCGCTGTGTTGACGTAAGTCAGTTCCGCATAGGTGTCAACGGCCGTGTCCCATTCTAAACTCTGTGCTGTTGGTTCTGGATCCTGGGAATCTAGATTCGTAAAGTCTATCTGTCCAACCAACTGATTGCTCTTCAGCACTGTGTTGGCGTAGTCTATGATCTCTTTCAGTGCGTCAAATCTGTCCACGTACCAGCTCTGCCTTGGTCTGACGTTGTTTCCGTATCTATCGTTCAGTGGCTGGTCGGGATCCGGCACAAGGTCACCCGCGGTGTTCTTGCCCGTCAGTGAGTCCCACCAACGTGCCTCTATCTGTGTGCCCGGTCTGTAGTCTGCGTCACCCTCCCTGGCCAACTTCCACACGCTGTGGGAGTCTCCCTCGAAGGTGTTGCTCCTGATGTCCACGTTGAGCACTATGTCTCCGTTGACCAACCCTTTTATGTTGTTCAGCAGGAACTTGTTGGTGTCAGTTATGGAATAATATTTGAAGTCAAATGCCCTTGGGTTCCGTATCAGATTGGCCACAAATGCTATAGTGTTCTTCCTGACCACCACGCTGTTGCTTGGCAGTGTGACCTTGTCCTTGACCCAGTAGTAATAGATGTTGACGAACCCGTCCAACCTGGAATCGTACCTCTGCACAACGGTGTACTGTGAATCATCACCGTGCAGTGCGGTGCCCGATATCGTCTGTGCTGATCCTTCGGTCCTCCTGTTCCATTCGCTGGGCAACAATCTGCTTTCTGTCCACTCATACACGTCTATGCTTGATCCTGGGAAGGTCTGTCCCCAATGGTTGTGTTTGTATTCCTGGGAATCTTGTTCGTACCAGAGCCACTTGACCGTTGACAGGTCCCACCATACTTCTCCAATGTGGTTCTCTGCCCAAGGGGTCTGGCTGTTGGCATTGGCTCCCACGTTGTATGCGGCAGGATCCCACGTGGTCTTGATGTTGATCTCTCTGTCCGCCACGCCCAGTATCCTTCCTTTAATGGGATCATACAGGTCGTAGTAATCTCTTATCTGTTTTGTCCTGTTGTTGAACTCGAAAACCTTGCCCAGTTTGTCCGTGTCTATCAGTGCTGTTTCAGTCACAAGATTCTTCCAAGCGTACTCTCCATTGGTCTTTAAATCGTAAGCGGAAATTGTTCCATCATTGACTATTTTAGTGCTTCCGTCCGTGGCCGTGTTGCCATCATCTTGTGGTGCTCCAACGAAAACCGAATTATCGATCATGCACACACCACGTCCGAAGTCGTCTTGCTCTGACATGTTGTCTGATGTCATCCTGTCGTCTATGACAAATTTGGTGTTGTACATCGTGGCCGTGAACACTCCGCCAGACTGAACATTGCTGTCCACTATGTTGGTGTCCTGTAGGTCAAAAGTGGTCTCCCCTAGATCAAATTTCATCTCGCTGGCACTTGCGAAATTCTCAGCGCCAATTACCAGCCTTGTTCCGTCATGATTGATGTCAAGGGTCGTACCAAACTTCATGTTCGTGCTTGTACTCGGGGCATCGATGGTCTGCTGTAGTGTGTAGGTGTTTGTGGAATCGTCTGCGTTCCACTTGTAATAGTATATCGCACCTGCGTCAGGATTTGCACTGGCGTCCACCCCTGGTGCACCTATGATCAGTGTCGTGCCATCCTTGCTCATCGCTATGGATTCACCAAAACCTGTGTTCAGTGATGAACCATCCGTGGCCACACCTGTCAAGGTCTGTGCCAGTGCGAATGAGTTCTGTGTGCTTCCGTCATTGCTCTGTGACGTCTTTATGAATATCTCCACCTTGCCCGCGTTGCCTGGTGCCAGTGAGCTGATCGCCAGTATGTCACCGTTGTCGTTCGCCTGTACCCTGTGTCCGAATCTCTGCGCCGAACCACCCGCTGGTGCTTCTATGGTGTAGTCCTGTGTCCAGGTGTCATAGGTCGAGCCGTCCGCACCCACTCCCCAGGTGTACATGTAAACCCTGCCCTGGTCGTTGTCATGTCCTGGTGCCGATACAAATAGGTATTTGTCTGCCGTGGCCCTTACCGAATTCGCGCCTGGTTCCGATATCTTGTGTGACCATCCAAAGTTCAAATCCTCATTGGCTGTTGATCCGTCTGTTGGCGGGGTCACAGTCGACAGTATTCCATACTTGAATGTGCTTGGATCCCAAATGTAAATTTTTAATAATCCCGAATTGGGCTGTCTTGTGCTTCCGTCTAAACCCAACGTGTTTGTGTATGGTGCTCCTGCCACTATGAAGTTCTCGTCAGTGCTGATGGACAGTGACTCACCCAACCTGCTGGTGTTGTCGTCGTTGTCGGTCATTGTGGCAGTGGATTGCACTTGGAATGATGCATCTGAGGAAGATCTGAACAGGAAGTGTACCTCACCCTGTCCCTTGCCCGGTGCGGATGCCACGACGGTCCTGCCGTCATTACGTGCCACGATCCTGTGCCCGAACTCCTGTTCCGCTGTGCTGGCATCCGGTGAAAGTCGCAATTCCGTGGTGTAGGGATCTTGCTTCTCATACACACGCCACAGACCTGAACTGTCCGCGTCCGCGAACACCTTGTCTCCTGTTTTCCCTATGGCGTCGTCTTTGTCCTTGTAGTCGTCGTAGTTCAGTAGATCGTTTACGTTGTCCATGGATGCCAATCTCACAGATATGAATTTGTAAATGTTTCCGTAACTGTCCGCCGTGGATCCGTCTTCCAGGGCGGGAATGAATCCCACGTTGCCCGCGTAGTCTATTATCACGGTCTTGTGATCTGGTGTTGCCTTGACCTCATAAACCCCATTCAGCGTGGTCTCCTCACTGTTTGATATGCCAAAGTAGTCGGCCTCTGTGGTGGTCGATCCTGCGGTCAGGTTGTGTGATCCTGTAAAAGTTATCTCCAACTGTTGTTCATCAATTAAAATTAGGTTCGCTATCTTGATGCCCGCGTTGGATATCCTGAAAACGTCCCAGTCCCTGTTGCTCTTGTTGGCCACCCATACCAGGTCATTGGTGGTTATGGCATTCATGTCGAGGTTCAGTATGTCCTCTATGTTGAAGGCCGTGTGCTGTACCTGTTGCGGTTGTGGATAGCCCGCGGTCTTGAACACCTGTGCCGTGTCCCTGCTGACACCCGCCTGGGTGTAGTCCAATCTCTTGAATGTGGTGGATGCTGTGTACTCCACCGGTTTGTAGTAGAAGTCGTCCTTGATGATGGCGTCGGACCTCGCATACTCCTTGGCGTCAGCGGAAGTGTCCAGCAGTTCAATGCTCTGCGGATCCGCCGTGATCACGTCGTCCTTCAACACTATCTGGATGTTCTCAATGGAATCCGTGTTTCCGAAGTTGCCTGTACGGATCATCCATTCCGGATAGAGGTCCAGTGAGATGTCCTCTCCCTCGTACCTGGCCTTCAATATCTTGTCTATGGCGTTCTGTGTGCCCTTCTCCCTGATGTACCCTTGGTAGAACTTGTACTGCGACACGTCATTGACGAACAGGTTCTCCAGGTAATCCCTGCTCTGGTATCCCGTCAGCCTCTCCGCCAGATTCTGTTGTGATTCGTCGAAGTTGTTGGTCTCCAATTCATAGAAATCATTGAACTGTGAGATCTTGTAGTCGAAGTTGGGTATCAGTTGTGGTGCAGGTTTGTTCGCCTTCAGTGTCCAGTTGGACGTGACGAACGTGGATTCCGAGTTGTGGTTGTCCTTGGCCACGTAGAACTTGCCTTGGTACTCTACCGAGTCGCTGATCCTGTAGTCGGTGTTGGCCGTCCAGTATGTGACCTGTGCGGCGTCGAACACGAAACCTGGTGCGTAGTAGTCTCCGTTCCATCCTGCCGTCTTCCAACCAACCAGTTTCAATCTCTGTTGTCTGAAACCAGTGAAAGGATCATACAAGATGTCCGCGAACACTGTGCTGTTGTCAAACAACAGTATGTGTTCTTTCTGGACTGTGTTCAGTGCTATGTTGTACAGTCCAACGGTGTCAGACTTGATGCCCAATTCGAACGTTTTTCCAACACGCTTGGTGGATATCTCCCTGATGTCTATCTTCCTTCCGCCGGAATCCAAGAGTGAATAGTCTCCTGCCAGATTCCTCAGTTGCCCCACGATGCTGTTGTTGGTGTCCAACTCGAAACCGTCCGCGGCTGGTGATACCGTCACTGCTGATCCTGGTGCCCACTCCTGCGTGGTCCAAAACAAGAACTCTCTGACTGCGTTTGACCAGTTGAGCGTCTCCTTGAGTTCGTTGGAGAACCTGTTGAATCGGAATCCCTGTGACTCCAAATAATGTCCATACCCAAACAAGAAGTCAGTGACATCCTGTATGGTGTTGAACACATATCCATATGGGATGGTCTGTGTGCTCTCCTGGTATGCCCTGTACTGTTCCACCTGTGTGGATCCCGTGACTGACACAGGCGTCGCTGTGGTCGTCTTGACTGGATAGTTGAAATTGAAATACGGTTTGGCGGTGCTGTAACCCAACACCTTGTATCCGCCCAACACCGTTGACCCGTCCTGGCTTATGTCCGTGTTCTTCTCAATCAACACCCCCGAGTACTGGAAACTCTCAACGGGATTGGATGTCCTGAAAAGTATCTTGTAGTTCTCGTCTGGTATGAACTTGGATCCTAACGTTGATCCCGGAGACACACTGTCTGTCAGTATCTTGATGTTGTCCTTGTCCGTGAATCCTCCCAGTTTGTATGCCAACTGCACAGTCAGGTCCTTCATCTTGTCGTAGTAGAAGGTCTTGGTGTCTAAATTCCTTGATATCAGGTAATTGACCACGAAAGGCTGATAGCCCGCTGTCTGGTATCTGGTCGTGACCCCTGTTGCTAGATCCGTTATTGTCTCCAAGTGGTACTTGGCAGTGGCCAGTGTTTGCCTGATGCCTGTGTCCTTGTATACCTGATTGCCCGCCACATTGGTGGTCAATCTGGCAGGGTCAAAGAGATTTGAGAAGAACTTGGCCGGTTTGGTCAGTGCCAGGGTCTTCATGACCGTGAATGGGTATGAACTTGATCTCCTCCACGACGTCTCCGCCGGTGCTTGGTCTCCAAACTTCCAGGCGTTCTGTCTGCCCGGTATGTCTAGGTTGTCCACCAGTCCCGCCGCCAATGGATCCAACAGGTTCCCTGAAGCATCAACCGGTAGGTAATCCTTTATTAGAGGCTTGCCATATCTGCCTGTGGCGCTGGCAACCGCATTCCAGAGCACATCATTGCCTGACGTGTATGGTGCCGTTCCGTATGTTGCGTCCCAGTCCGTTGGCTTCTCTGAATGACCCAACATCTCCCATGGTCTAACATGTGGTGCGTCCGTGTCATAGAAGTACTTGTAGATGGCTCTCCAGTGTCCTGGCAGGTTCTCACCTATCAGCCTTCCCTTTGATCTTGCGTAGTTGTACGTGAAGGGTGACCCTTCCTTGAATGCGGTGTTGTTGATGTACTGGACGCTGTTACGTCCTGCCCATTGATAGAAGTCAGGTCCTATGACGTTGTCGATTTCCTGCAGTGTGTATTCCGTTTGTGTGAATGCACTGGGCAACACATCGTGTATGTCCACCAAGGTGGCATCGTATGTGACCTTGATGTTGTTGTAGATCCTCTTCTCAAGTTCTAGAATAAGGTCATCACGCTCGTCGCCGTAGGCCTTTATGATGGAACCATCGTGCTTACGTATGACCGCCGTGTCAGTTACGTATGTGGTGTCCGTGAACCTTTCAGGTGTGAACTTGGGATACATGCCCAACTTGGTCGGAGACGGTGGCATGTAACTGCCGGTTGTGTCCGCGTAATCCTTGATCACTATCTTGTCGCCCTCTGCGAGTGCCGTTGAAATGCTTATGCTATCGTCAGTTGTGCTGAAAGTGTAGTCTGTGCCCAACAGTAATTGTGTGCCATTAAGGTACACATACACTGCCCTGTTGCTCAGTGTGGTGATGTCGTGTTGTGAATCCAGTGCGTAGTCTGTCTGTGATGCTCCGAGCACCGTGTAGGATCTCGTTGAAACGTTCTCTCCCCAACCCACCATGTCCTCGTAGAAGAAAGGGAACGTGTTGTTCCTGCCTGGTGTGATTGCTGTGATGATCTCATCCACCCTGTCAGCCGCGACGCCTTCGTACGCCGTCCCAGTGGCATGTGTAAGGAATGAGTTGTACCATTTCTCGTACTCCTGGTTGGCAAAATCCAGTGCGGTCACGAAGTTGGCATCCTGGTCAATTAAATTGAACACCGCCGGCAGTAGAGGCCCTTCGTGTTGGTGTATGCTACCCCCTTTGAGTCTGGCGTCTGGCCTGTCCCTGAGGTTAGAGACCCCTGGCACCGTGCCAGTCACATCCTGGTTCTTGTCAAACATGTCCCTGACGTGGTCCAATATCTGTCCGTAGGTGAATGTTCCCAACTGCTGGTTGAGACTGTTGGTTGCCAGATTCTCTGGTATCTCGTAAATTCCTTTGTCCTCTATCTTGTCCGCACCGCTGTGCGCCGCTATCCTGATCTGGTCATCTACCGCTAGGTCCTTGTTGAACCTTACGTACCTGTTCTTGGTACCATTCTGTAGCGTGTAGTCAGTGGTCAGTGTCTTCCTGGTTCCGTTCACAGACACTGAAACTTCCAGGTCCGTCAGGCTGGCGGAATCCTTGTAGAAATCTATCGGGAACAGTTTCTTCTCCGTGGCGTCCACAATGAATGTCCTTATCACACGCTGTCTGCTCTCTGACGTCCTCTTGATCCAGGCGCTACGTGAATTGTGTGTGCTCCTGCCCGTGGTGTAGTGTAGGTGTCCCTCTGCGAGGTTCTTGGTCAAGGTCTGTGTGTCTTGCTTGTATGTGAAAGTCCCTGACGTGTGGTCAGATTCGAAAACTATGTCACCAACGTTGTTTATGGTGTTGTACTTGACCTTGATGCCCAGCACCGTGTCCGCTGTCGCCGTGTCTGATGTCGCGAAAGAGAATACCTTGGCTCCCGTGAACGTTGAGTTGGGGTATGCTGTAGCATCATCGAAAGAGGTGTGTGATTCGTCGAACATGGCGAACAATGGTTGCTGGTTGACCCCGGTCTTCTCTTGTGCCTCAACGAATGCTTCTGTCGTGCCGTCATACCTAAAGGTCTTGCCTTGGTTCTTTGTGCCGAATTCTATGTATATGGAGTCGTTGTCTGTGGGTGTGCCGTCTGTCGCTTCCGTCAGATTGATCACCTGTGTTGAATCTCCCGCTGTGACGAAGTTCACATCATATATCTTGTCCTTGACAATGGGATCCGTGTCAGCGGCGAACACGATTCTCATGCCGTCCGCCAGTGCCAGTCCATCAACTATGTAACCCGTCTGCTTGACCACGTCGCTGAATGCGTCCGTCGTCACCGTGTCATACAAGGTGACCGATCTCTTGGCCACTGTTCCGTGGTTGTACAGTGCCAGTCCCGAATCAAATTCTATGATGGGTCTCTTGGCTCTGTCCGTCTCGTCCAAATCTGGTGTGAATCCACTGATCCTTGCCGTCTCCTCGATCACGGATCTGTGGAACCATCTGTTGTACCTGGACCAAGCGTTCTTGTCCTGTGAATCCCTCTTTATTGTGATGTAGTCCTGTGTCTCTGGAATGTAGTTCGCCTTGGCATATGGTCTCGAGTCATACCCGACCTGATCATACAGTATGGTTGTCTCCGTGGCGTAACTGCCAGGGGTGATTAGGTCCTCCACGTCTGTGAGAGTTATGGCATCGCCAACTCCCTCCACGTAGTATTCCTTGCCCTGGTATGATGTTGGTACCAATGCATTTGGAAACTTGACCTTCATGCCGTTGGACAGGCTCAATGTACGTAGGCTGTAATTCTTTGCGCCAACTATGTCGTCCTCGACGTTGATGGCCGTCGTGGTATCAGCGTCTCTGATCTGTAGTATTCCATACATGGCATCGTGGTTGCCACACTGGTAATATAAAGTGTCAGGTGCACCTGTTGTTGGTACGGTGAATGTGACAGTGCCGTAGTCCGCACCGTTGTTGGTCACTCCCGTGTCAAATATGGTTGAAGTTGAACCGTCAGCGGATACCTTGCTCTTGTATGGTTCCGTCATTATCCAGAAAGGATGTCCCTCGGCGTTGATGTTAAATTTGTATGTGTTACCCCTGTACAGTGTCAGTATGGGGTTGTTCTCGTTCTCCCTGTGTGTGAAATTGTAGGCCCCCTGTGCTTTGTTCTCCACAGAATATTCAGCCACTGCATTTGGTCCAACGGAATCGATCTCTATCGCGCTCGGTCCATCCGGCATCCAGTAGTACTCCCTGTAGTTAACCAACTTGTCGTAGTCAATGGCCGGGTTCCACGAGTACACAGTCTCTTTGTTGAGCCTGTCGTGATTGTTGACCTTGCCTCCGAAGTACTTGATTTGGTTTATGTAGTCGTCGTATGTTCCTGTGAACTTGACCTGGTCCTCTGGGTTTACCGACGTGGTGTCCTTGTCAGTGTAAGTGATAGTTGGTTCCAGTTGATATGCATATCTGTCCCTGCTGGTGGCACCTATGTACCTGTCGTTGACGTTCCTGGTGTAGGCGTCCTGTCGTCCTATGAATCCGTCCAGTCTCTCCAGTGACCCTTTCTGTACCAATGGATCCATGGTGCTCGAAAGGAAACGTTGGTTGGCGTCCGTCCTGTAGAAAGCGGGTAAATGCTGTACCGTACGTCTGTACTCGTTGTCACCCTGCTTGACGACTTCGTTGTTGGTTAATGCGTTTGTGGGATTGTCAGCCATTAGTATCCTGACCCACTACTGCCGGTGCTTGAACCGGAACCTGTTGTAGTAGAGCCTGACACTGCTGATCCTGTGGTGGTGTTGGTTGTCGTGGTTGCTGTCGATGTGACCACAGTGCCGGATGCCGCCAGTTGGTTGGCTCCCAGTGCTGTTATAATTGACACATCATCAACGGTGGCCCCACTGATGAAAATCTCGTCCGCCGCCGAGTCAAGTTGGAACAAGGACCCAAAACCCTGTCCTGACTGGTTGGGCACGATCACGGCAGTCAGTAGATCTGGTGCCAGTTGATTGTGTATGTAAGCGGCTAATTCTGTGAAATAGAAACTGTCTCCGAAGTCCCAGTTGTCCAGTGCGAAGAATTCGTTTATCGCAGTGATGACCCTGGTCTTTATGACAGCATCTGAAATGTTTGTCTTTGTGTTCTTGACAACCTTGAATGTGGCCTGTAATGGTTCGTCGGCGTTTGATCCGAACAGTATCTTGTACTTGACTGGATGGTATATGATCTGGTCTGACAGTGATTTCAATGGGTTTAGTGTGCCCGAGTAGTTGATCCTCAATTGGTCTGAAGTGGACACAGTTGGCCTGTTGCCACCGTCCTGTAACCATATCCTGAATAGGTTGTCATACGTCCTCTCCAATAGATACACATCCACGATGTTGGAAACACTGGGATCTATCCTGGTCTCCTGTCCCGCGTGATGCTTGTATTGGAAGTCGATCGAACTTCTGCCCTTCCTGGCCCTGTAATCTGTTGCTGTAGTAAGTGTATTAGTTGTAGAACTGTAGCTCTTGATCACGTCCTCGTTGGCGTCAAAGAAATAAAACAACTGTCCGTCTGTGTAGGTTGTCGTGTCAAGATTAATGTCCACCTCGTTCTGTGTCACTACGAAATTTGTCGCCGCGTAAGGTCTGTATCTTTCTATGTTGTCGTATGAGATGTACTTCTCCTGGAATACGAATTTGGTCGTTTCAGACAGCGTAGGTTCCACGAATATGTCAAACAGTTCTGGATTATCCACCACACCGTCGTCGTCGGCATCAAAGAATCCAACTTTGATCTTCCTGTTATCCTGGAAACCATCCGCTTCCGTTATCACGTCAACCACCTGCCAGGTTATGGGATATCCAATGCTGTTGCTCGTAGAGATTATGCTGTTGGTCTTCAATATCTTCACTGTGTCCTTGACACTGCTTCCCGTAGTGTAGTCGTAGATCTTGTCCTGCACGTCGAAGTGGAACTTGTTCTGTGATTCTGATTCAAATATGTAGTCCAATTTCCTGTACTGCACTGTGTACGTGTTGCCGTCATTGGTGAACTTGAACCACCAACTGGTGTCCGCATTCGTGCCCGTGGATGATCCTGCATTGGCCAGATCAAACACAGAACTTGTGCTTAGATTCGTGGATGTTATGACCTTCCAAGTCTCAGAATCAATGTCATATCTCAGTCCAAATTCTTCATAGGCCTCAATCCTGTCGATTAGGTCAGATTCCAGCGTCGCCGAGAATGCCGTCGTGAAGTTTGGAATGATTGCGTTTATGACCGCACCCTGTGGTACGATGTTGTTAAGAGTCACAGGACCCAGTCCTGACTCAAGATTACCTGTTCCGCCGTTGGCACCGTCTAGTACCACAGCACCTATCTTGGCCCATGATCTGTCCTCGGAGTCATCCGTGGTCGAAGACACGAGAGTTCCGTTCTTGAATTTCCTGGTGTCCGGTGAAGTGAATTTCACTAAAGCACCTGTCTTGGCGAACTTCAGGTTGGAAGTCGCGAAGTCACCAATCACCAATGGACCACCGGAAGTGAAGTAACCCGTGTTGGTGTTGGTCGCTGTCGTGGTTGAATTCCACGTCGCTGATAGTGTGCTGGTGTCCTTGGTGCCGTACTTCAGGTAGTAGAACTGCCTGGCGTACGCCTCTTTGAGTTTTGCCTCCACACTGGTGTCTATCGTTGACTGTATCTCACTCCTGTTGTTGAATGTGAACGTGAACTGCTGTAGAGATTCCTCTCTGTACAGTATGCCATCTTCAGCGAAGGTGCTGACGTTGGAGTATGCACCTGTGGGATCAAGTATTTCTTTGGCCCTGCTTATGCCTGACGCTGACCTGTTGACTGATCTAACCTTGACTATCTCCTGTGACGCACTCAAAGGAACCACTTGGTAGTCCTCCGCAGTGATCATCCTGTTCTGTGAGTAGTAGACCTGAGCGGCCTTCTCCTTGATGGAATCGTTTGACTCCGTGGCCGCCGAGTTGTACACGCTGGCCTGTAGGCTTATGCTCATTGACAATGACTGCTGTGCACCGTTGGCGTCCGTGTATGGCACCGTCAACTGTACGTTCTGCATGTCCGACGGTTGGATTGCGTACTTGGCGTTGTCACTGGTCCTGTAGTAGGTCCTGAAATTGCCCAATGGAATGTTGGAGAAGTTTCCATCTCCGAACACAAGGTCAACCGTGTCGTTGTTCTTTGTCACCACGTTGTAGGTGTTTCTCTCTGCCTTTGAAAGTGAATTGTATATTGCGTTGTTGCCAGACAGTGTTGGCACCTTGCTCCAAGATTCGGACAGTTGTCCAAATTGGTCTAACTTGTATAGCCAGACGTCTGAGTCGTTGATGTTTGGTTCCGTGATCGGTCTGACAAAGTTTGTTATCGATGATTCAACAGTGAAATCCGTCTGTTGCATCGTTCCCTGTTTGAACAGGAAGAAGAAGCCGGTGTTGTTTGAACTGTCTCCTGACCCATCGGTCCTGTATGTGTATGTCAGTCCGGTGCCGGGCACAGGTGATGATTCGTATATGGACTCGGAGTCTGTTATGGTGCTGGACACTATCTCGAATGACCTCGATATACCCCCGACTGACTTTGTAAAATTGAAAATTGGAAGGTCCAGTTGGTTTGAACTCAGTGTGTACACTTCTGTGCTTATGCCACCTATGGTGCCTGACTCCCTGGGATTGCCGAACAGTTGTCCCGTCTGGTTGGCCGCGTTCAGTATGGCAGTGAACTGCTCCCTGTAGTTGGCGTTGGCACCGTCGTTCCACACTATGGTGGAATTTGCTAGATTGGTCCCCGTGCTGTCCTGCACGTCCTGTGAGGTCGTTATAGAATTTATTTTCAGCAGACCAGTCGCTGGTTTGTTACGCTTGGCGTTGTAGTTGATCAACCTCGCCAATCTTAGTACTGAATTTCTTCTCTCCGCTGTCTCCAGGAAGTTCTCCCTGGCGTTGAGGTCAACCCTGAATGAAAGTGCCTGTGATATGTATGCTATCAGATCTATCAGCGCCACGTACTCAGAGCTCTCAACGAAGTCGTTGAAATCATCCGGGTAGTTCTCCTTGAGATACGCTACCATGGTCCTTCTCAGGGTCTCGAAGTCGTAACTCTTGAAGTCAGCCTGCTGGAAAGCCTGGTAGATCTTTCTCCAATCTTCCGCTACTAGTAATCTGTTCTGTCTGTCTGTTGTGGCCATTGTGTATACAACGGTATTTATGTGTTAGGAAATGTACGTACTTTAAGATAGACGCAGTAGTGAGTTCTCGTCGAAGTTGAATCTCAGTTTCTCAGTGATATTCAATGGAACATAGGTTATTGTGGCCTGTATGGCTATGCCCTTGTCCGCCTCCGTGACCAAGATCTCCTCCGTTGCTATACGTGGATCTGCGTTGAGATTGGCAGTCACATCCTGGACAATGGCGTCCTTGAGTGCTTCTGTGAATGGCTCGAATATGGCATCGTATATGATGGTTCCAAACTCCGGGTTCTCCACCCTCTCACCCTTACGCACACTCAATCTGTTGATCAGGTCCTGTTTCGCGACCTCGAAGTCGTACAGTTTGAAGTTCTGTTGGTCCGCACGTGAGCTGAAACCCTTGAAGGTCACTGTCTTGTTGCTCAATCCGTTGCCTGATCCGTTGTCTCCGTATGCCATTAGTTCAATCTCCTAAACTCCACGTCGACCTTTGTGTAGTCCACCATGTAGTATCCCGTGTCGGTCATCACACTGGCCCACGGCACCTCCTGTGCCATCACGCCCTGGTATGTGCCCGGCAACTGTTTGTATTTAAACTCGTAGATGTTGATTCCTGATGGGGACTTGCCAATCAATCTGATGTCTTCCTTCAATCTCACGTCACTGAATCCACTAAAGAATGTTTTCACGGCCGTGAATGCGCCCGTCACACTTCCACCTAACGACGCGGGCAGTTTCATGGCACCGATCTTGGCGCCCAGGTTGGTGAACCTTCCCGGCGTGATGCCCTGTCGTCCCAGTTCCCGGGCCGTGCTTCCGCCCAGTCCCGCGATGAACCCCTTGGCCTGGCTGGCCACAGCGTTTATCGCCGTCGTCTGTATGGTCGACGTGACCTGTCCCGCCACCACGTTCTTGAACACGTTTGTGGTAGCTTTGAGGTCGCCCGCCGATGCGATGTTGGCTATGTTGATGTTGCCTGTGATTCCAGATATGTCTATGCCACCGATGTTTTTGACGGTGCCCTGTCCTCTGGCCAAATCTCTGGCGGACAGATTACCCGTTGATAGTTTGTTCAGTGCGCTCTTGGCCGTGTTGGCCAGTGCCTGACTGCCCACGTCAGTGGCGAAGCCCTTGAAGTCACCCGAGAACAATTGAGTCTTGTCTCCCAGTGCGAACAGTTCTCCCGCCTGGTTCACGAACACGTTGTCCTTGAACAGTTCCGCCACTTCAGATCCTGTGACGGTGTCGATGACCTGGTCGGCCAGTTTCTTGGTCTGGTTGTTGAGCACCTCAGACACGGAGTCCGCCACGTCGAACCCTTTCAACTTGTTGCTGATGCTGTCCTTGAGGTCCCATTTCACTTTGCTTTCATTTATGCCGAATAGTTCGTCGAAATCCCTACCGAAATCCGCCGCGATCTTCCTGGCCTTGGCAGGGTCTGTTGATGTGCCCATTTGTTCGCGCAGGTGTCTCTCCAGTTTCGCCTGGAAAATGCCTTGCCTTATGGACTCGTTCGGAGACAGTATGAGTTGGTATTCTGTGTATTCCACGGTGCCTGGTGTGTTGGCCAACTGACTCCAACGTTTCTTGTTGTCAGCGCCTCCCGTAGGCATTGCGCCCTCTGAAGTGAATCCACGGAACCTAGGCATGGGCTCGTGTGTCACGAATCTGTGTACCGTGGTGGAAGTCTGTTTGGTGAAAGGTCTCAGTGGCTCTATGCCCTTCTTGGCCAATTCCACGTCGCCCTCCTGTCTCTCGGTCATGCTCGCGGCGTCCGTGTCCAGCCACTTAGGTCCCCATGTGCTACTGGCACCCGTTGAGTTGAAGTGCACCTGTGCGCCCGCCAGGTGTATCTGTCCCGCCGCGCCGTGCAACTGCTGTCCGTCCGTGAATGAAGTCAATCCGTCCCTGGCGTAGTCCCTGATGCTTCCCTTCTGTGAACTGTTGAATATGCCCTTGTCTCCCAGGTTCAGCATGTAGGTGCCCGCCGACTTGACGATCTCGTTGGTGGCGCTCATCCTGATCTGGCCCGAGGCGTGCATGTTGATGTTGGCGTCCGAGTGCAGGTTGAAGTCACCCTGCGTCCTCATGTTGATTCCGCCCACCCCCGAGTACACGTCTATCCTGCCCTCGCTGGTCATCTCAATCCAGGCGTTGCCCGATCCGTTGGCTATGTACACCACACCTTCCGTGTCGTGCATCAATAATTGATGTCCTGATGCTGTGCGCAACCTCGTCAGTTGGTTGGTGCCATCCGCGGCACCGTCGTCCATGACGAACGTGTGTCCGCTCTGTCTGGTCACGTAGTCCTGCACTTCGGCGTCCTTGGGGCCTACCTTGACTCTTGTTGTGCCCGTGTCTTTCCTACCCGGCGTGCTGATTCCAAAAACCTGGCTGGGGGTCTCCCTACGTGCCGAACTCGAGGTGTTGCCCCTAATGTCGTCTGCACTCAGTCCTTGTTTCAATAATGTTTCTGCGAATGGGTGTATTGGCCTTTTTATTTTGTCGTAATTTGCTATCTGTCCGTCAGTGACTGGTGCCGTCCTGTTGACTTCACCCGATGGTACGTTGGTTGTGCCATATGTTGTTTTCTTGTCGTCCTGGAAACCTGCGTCCGCTCCTTCGAAAGTGCCGTCCAAGGCATCGTGCGTGGCCGTGCTTGACGATATGCCCGGTGTCATTTGGTTTGTCATGGGTTCCGGCACACAACCTATCCAGAACGCCTGGTCCATCTTGCCTTCGGCGAATATGACCAACACCCTGGTGCCTATGTCTGGTGGTACCGCCCAGAAGCCATAACTGTGCTGGCTGTCCTTGTAGTCCGTTGATCCCGGTATGCTGTGCCTCACGTCCTTGGCCCCATAGAAAGGTGACAGGTACTCACACGTGATCAGGTTTCCGCTTGTGGGATCTGATGTTTTGCTTAGGCTGGGTATGTTGACCTGGAGTCTGCCCATCCTTAGTGGATCCACGTTGTTCTTGATCACACCTATGTATGGTCCGGCGCTCTCACCCGACCAGGCGGTGTCGTTGCCCGGTGCCTTTGCCGTCGATGCGTGTCCTTTGTAGTATTCGTTGCCTGCCATTATGATGATCCTAGTGTTCCACTCAATTCGTCTATGCGAGACATTGCCATTGGGTTTTTCTCACTCACACTAGTTACCTTGCCGTTTTTGGTGGTGATTTTTTGGTTTGTTGTTTTGGTCACGGGGCCATCCTGGTTGTTGAAACGTACCATGGTCAAAGTCTGCGTGAATTGGCCGTCCGTCAAATTGTGCTGTACCTGTGTCACCTTGTATAGTCCAGAGAACACTGCCCGCTGTGCCGATGACATCTCGTACACTCCGGTCTTGTCATCGAAGTCCTGTGGTACCTTGAATGTGAGGTTAATGACTGGATCCGCCACGTCGTAGTTGAAGCAACGCAGGTTTGGATTCCACACGTTGTCTTTTTTTCCGCCCCGGAAGAAATCTATGTTGTTGTCCTGGGAACTGCCGCTGGAATTAGTAGGTGTCGCTGGTATGAACTGGCTCTGGCCCAACCATGCGGGGTCACCCAGTATGTCCATGTTGACCACCACCATGTCCGCCTTTGGATGGGTTATGTAGTCAAAGAACTGATCAACCCTGGCGTCACCCTTGGTCGTCCTGCCGCTTTTTGAACTCTGTGAAACAGAGACCTCACTCTTCAGTGGTAGGAAATTGTCACTGCCTAGGTCTGTTTTGTACGGGTTTGCTGGTGTGCTCGCAGATGATATGACATCCTTGTTCTCCGATGTGAATGTCCTGCTCTCACTGGCCTCCAGATCCTTGAGTCTGGCCTGGAAGTAAGCCACCTTGTAGTTGATGTCTAGGTTCTGTATGTCGAGGTTGTCACCCGTGAAGATGTAGTTGTATTCCTTGGCCACGTAGGCACGGTTGTGCTTGTCCTGTTGTATGCCAGCCGTTGCTAGATTGTAGGCGCTGATGTAAAATGGTTCAACCACGATGTTTATGATCTTGGCGTTGGTTTTACGTAGTTCGTCAAAGTTGGAAGTCAGCTCGATGCCTGTGCGTATCCTGAAATATTTGAAATGGCTGTCTATGCCTTCGTTGGGTCTGAACCCCCTCTTCCCTATGCCGCTTTGCACTGCCGTCTCCCACTCTTCGAAACTCTTGGCACCATATTTGGGATGGGTCTTCATGAGCTCTTCCAACATTTTCAGAATGTTCTGTGATGAGTTGAACTTGAGGAAGTCCATCGTGAACGATCCGCCTCCGGTATCGGTGAGCTGGCGGGTCTGTACCGACAAGGCCGAGCCGGGTTTCATGCCTGCCTGGGCCAATAATTCATATGGGACCTGCTGTTCGGGATCAAGGTCGCTACTGATGGATATGTTGTACTTGTCTGGGTACTGGTTGTATCCCCGGACTTTTTCGTCCTCGTTTTGCTCATTCAGTATCCTTTGTAGGTCCTGTACCGCGTCCGTGAACCTCCTGTTGATGGACGAAGATCCCAGTGTTCCACTGGTCCTCGGATACATGAAGTTGTTCACCAGTGCAAACTCGTTGTAGGGTATGGCCTTGATGTTGTAGTAGGATCCGCCCTGGTTGACGTCTATGTCCATGGTGACAAGTTTTATCGGTATCACCCTCTTGGTGTAATCAGTGTTTACCTTGACTTCCTGTCCGTCCTCATCGAACCCCTTGAACTCTATGGTCAGCATGTATGGTGCGTCAAGGTGGTCTAGGAATTTGTTGTTGAAGGCCGCGGCCCTTATCCTCTCTATCAGCGTGAGTCCCGAAGGTTCCACCAACTGCATCATGATGTTGGTCACACTGGTGAGACGCCTCTGGTCGTTGAGTCCTGGCACTGATGTCATCTCCACGCTTTTGAAGTAGATGTCATGGTCCTTTTTGAAGATCCTGGAACTCTCTCCCAGCACGGCACCGGCCCCCATCTTGTCGATCGTCTTGTTCAATTTGTTGTTGCCATCTCGTCGACTCTCCCTGTTGTTGGCTGAAGATTCTTGGTGGCTTGAAAAGTTGCCGTCCCCTATGCCGCCACTGCGGGCGATTATGTCGTGTGCCGTACCACCGAAGAACTGTGCAGGGTTACGTATCTCCTCTGCACTCAAGCCCGATAGTGTGAATATGGTGTTGTAGCTCGCGAACTTGTGCAACACGTTGGGATCAGGAGATAACGATAGTTCATTTATGCTACGCTTCCTGGCGTAAGCCGCTTCTGTATATTGATCAATTGCCATGGATTATATCCCCAGGTCTTTGAGCAGGTTCTCTTTCTTTGGCAGTTGAACCGTCACTCCTGGTTTGAAGTCGTAGATGGGATCCTCTATCTGGTCTGGGTTACGCTGTGCGAACACCCACCATAGCCTCGGTGTGCCGTAAAGGTCATAGGCCAACAGGTCGGGCCTGTATGCGTAGGTCCTCTCGATGGTGTAGCTCTGGTCGTCGTCCTCCGCGGTCAGTGTCCTTGGATTCAAGATGTCCAGGTAATCCGCTATCTCCCGTGTCTCGAAGTAGGGTGATGTGTTTGAGTACTTGGCCATTAAATGAATCCTACCTCGTTGCTACCCTTGCCATTGAGTTCTCCACGAACGAATTTTTTCATTGAGAATTTCTTGACTGATTCCCTGCTGTAGATCGGTGTCACCAGGACTGATATGTTAGACAGCGTTGGTGCCCAGGTAGATGATTCGCCCGTCTCTGGCAATCCCAAACGTTCCCTTGTCCTGGGGCTTGTGATGTTCCTATCTGTATCCTGGTTGGTTGATATGTAGTCGATGCCCTGTCTCAGTTCAAGATTGTAGGTGTTTACAACCACAGGCACCTTGTTGTACATGTGATCGCCGTAACCAGAAAGATGTAAAATTGGTGGTGGATTGCCTTTGAGTCCGTCTATGCCGGCTTCACTGCCAAAGAACATCTTGGTCGCGGTCCTTAAAAAATTAACGGTGGCAACCCAGTGCTTGGCGTCCTCGCTGTTCTGCACAGGAAATTCTCCTATGATGTTCATGGAGTCCACTTGTGAGTTCTGGTAGGCCTGGTGTGGGTAGTTGCTGTGCACCTGATCCATGGCGTTGTAGTTGGATGAATGCTGTATTGTCATTGCCGGTGTCAATGGCCAGAATATGCCCTGTGATGCCGCCAATGGTTGCATTATGGGATTGTTGTTGAAATCAAAAAATTTCGTCAATGGTCCATCTGGCACTTGTAGTCTCACACGCCAGTCGGTCTTGTCTGAACGTCCGGACCATTTGGCCCTGGCATTGACGATCCTGCTATCCGTGGAAATACCAGCACCCGTGAGCCTGCCCAGGGTACGGTTGAATATACCCCCTCCCACGTTCTTGACTATCTTGCCTATGTCTCCGAATGCCATTATAATGGTTGCTTTCCTTTGTAAAATTTCGTATACTTTAACTATATTTATAGGCATTATTTTAGGCGCACTTAATTCACCATACGGCACGATTCAACAGACCTGTTTGTGGTCAATCTCAA
>Ga0222718_10001202_pt1 | contig 25671 bp, 25 predicted proteins | sample C33_27DmetaG_FD_165045 | JGI IMG/M metagenome (GOLD analysis project Ga0222718, IMG submission 165045) | Estuarine water microbial communities from San Francisco Bay, California, United States - C33_27D | ecosystem: Environmental > Aquatic > Marine > Unclassified | place: USA: California...
GAGGGAACGGCAACTGCGATCGTGGTCCTGTTGTTCGTAGGCGCAGCCGGCAAGTCGGCCCAGTTCCCGCTCTACCTCTGGCTCCCCGACGCCATGGCCGGCCCCACGCCGGTCTCGGCGCTGATCCACGCCGCCACGATGGTCACCTCAGGCGTCTATCTGTTGACCCGCGTCAACCCGATCATCGCTGAGTCAGCTGCGTGGGCACCCACCATGATTGCGTGGATCGGCGTCGGCACCGCCCTGTTCGCTGCGACGATTGCTGTCGCCCAGAACGACATCAAGAAGGTCCTCGCGTACTCGACGGTCAGCCAACTCGGCTACATGTTTCTCGCCGTCGGGACCGGTGCGTATGTGGCAGCGATCTTCCACATGATCACCCATGCGTTCTTCAAGGCGTTGTTGTTCCTCGGGTCGGGATCGGTCATCCACGGGATGCATCACCATCAGGACATGCGCCACTTCGGTGGACTGCGCAAGCTCATGCCGGTCACATCGGCGACGTTTATCGTCGGCTGGCTCGCGATCGCGGGCGTGCCACCCTTCTCGGGCTTTTGGTCGAAGGACGAGATCCTCGCCTACGCCTACGACGATTCGAAGGCGCTGTGGGCCGTCGGCCTCGTCACTGCGGTGCTGACCGCCTTCTACATGAGCCGCCAGGTCTTCATGACCTTTTTCGGCAGGTACCGCTATGCCGACGCGCTGCCCGAGGAACTCCAGTTGACCTGGAACAACCGGGTCAGGGAAGCCGAGGCGAGAGTCGTAGAGGCCGAGGCCGGCCTCGCATCCGTCAAAGACGAAGCGGTTTCGTCTGCCGACAAGGTCGAGAAGGCACAAGAGAAGCTCGCACAGCGTGAGACCGAAATGGATGACGTCGATCCGAGCGACGACAAGGCTGTCGAGAAGGCGGCGAAGAACCTCGACAAGGCTCGAGAGGCTGTCGTCAAGGCGCAGGAGAGTGCCCAAGAGTCGGTCGCAGCGATCCGGCCCCTACAAGACAAGGTCGAGACGATCCGGACCGAAGCGTCGATCATCTCCGTCGAGGCCATCAACGGGATGTCCGACGAAACGGTGCTCAACGATGAGGAGCTCCCGGCTTCGGTGAGAGAGCGTCGAGAGTTCCAGCCGCGAGAATCGCCGTGGCAGATGACCGTCCCCCTCGGCCTTCTGGCCATCGCGGCGATCGGCGCCGGCGGCATGAATCTGCCGTTCACCAAGGATCTCCACTTTCTCGGCAAATGGCTCGAACCCTCCCTGTTCCACAACGAGGCCCATCTGAAGCTTTCGGGCACGGAGTTGTGGGTTCTGGCGATCATCGCTGTGACCGGCGGGCTGATCGGCATCTCCATGGCTGTCCGCATCTATCTGCACGAGAAAACCGAGCGGGCGACGGTCGAGCTCCCGATCCTTGCCGACGCTTGGAAGTACGACTCGGCAGTCACCAACTTCATGGGTGGGCCAGGCCGGAAGTTCTTCGACCTGGTCTCCTGGTTCGACCGAACCATCGTCGATGGTGCCGTCAACGGCACCGGCCGGCTCGTGCGTTCGGTCGGTGGCGAACTTCGGGCCATGCAGTCGGGACTGGTTCGTAGCTACGCCGCATTGATTGCGGTCGGCGCGGTGGCCCTCATCGCCTGGTTCCTCGTGAGGACGACGTTCTGATGCAGTCACTACTCGCCGCATCGTCGGCTCCGGTCTCTTTCCCGCTCCTCACCACCATCGTGGTGCTACCGCTCATCGGTGCCATCACACTTCTCCTCCTTCCCAAGAACCGTGAAAGCTATTTCAAGGAAGTCGCCTTCCTGTTTGCCGCCGCAACGGCCGCTATCACCGCCTGGATGATGCTGGAGTTTGACAAGGCCGGTGCCGCCGACATGCAGTTTGTCGACTCGTGGACCTGGATCGAACGGCTCGGCATCTCCTGGAGTCTCGGACTCGACGGCATCTCGCTGTGGCTGGTCGTCCTGACCGTGGCGTTGTTCCCGCTCGCGATCATCGCGATCGAAGCCGAACACACGCCCAAGGCGTACTACGCCTGGCTTCTGGTGCTGGAGGCTGGGTGCCTGGGTGTCTTCTTGGCGCTCGACCTCTTCGCCTTCTTCGTGTTCTTCGAGATCGTGCTGGTACCGATGTACTTCCTCATCGGTCAATGGGGTCACGGCGATCGGGCCTACGCCGCCACGAAGTTCTTCATCTACACGATGTTCGGTTCGGCCTTGATGCTGGTGGGCATTTTGGCGACGGCGTATCTGACTGCCGCCGAGACCGGGAACCCACTCACCTTTGATCTCGTGACCCTCGCCGAGACGCAAGCGCTCGCCACCAACACTGCCCGCTGGATCTTTCTGAGCTTCGCTGTTGCCTTCGCAGTAAAGGTTCCGCTGTTTCCGGTCCACACGTGGCTCCCTGATGCGCACACCAACGCGCCCACTGCGGGCTCGGTGATCCTCGCCGGTGTCATGTTGAAGCTCGGGACCTACGGGTTCCTCCGGTTCGGTATCTATCTCTTCCCCGAGGCGGCGGTCTTCTTCGCCCCGGCGATGGTCGCCCTTGGCACGATTGGCATCATCTACGGCGCCATTGCTGCGACGATGCAGAAAGATCTCAAGCGCCTGGTTGCCTACTCGTCGGTGGCTCACCTCGGCTTCATCGTGATCGGCACCTTCGCGCTCAACACCGAAGGCTTGTCTGGTGGTCTCCTCCAGATGGTCAACCATGGCGTCTCCACCGGCGCCCTGTTTTTGCTCGTTGGTTGGCTCTATGAACGTCGCCACACCCGCGAGATCGCCAAACTCGGTGGCCTGCAGAAGCCGGCACCGATCTTCGCAGCGGTATTCATGGTCGTGATGTTGAGTTCGATCGGCCTGCCCGGCACGAATGGGTTCGTCGGAGAGTTCCTCGCCCTGATCGGCGCGTTCGCAGCATTCAAGTGGTTGGCGATCGTGGCGGCGACCGGCGTGATCATTGCGGCCCTCTACCTGCTGTGGGCGTACCAGCGCGTCTTCCACGGACCGGCCGAAGGCGAAAACGCCGACATGGCCGACCTCACCTGGTCGGAGGGCGCCGTCATCGTGCCCTTCATCGTGGCCATCTTCTTCATAGGCCTCTACCCGAAGCCCGTCCTCGAGCGGATGGAGCCGGCGGTCGACGCCCTCATCGCTCATGTCGAAGCCAACGTCGACGACTTCGAGGAACCCGACGCCGAGGTATTGCCGTCAGTATCGCTCGACCATCTAAATGGTGGCGAAAGCGACGGTGACGGGTCCGGATACGAGGAGGATCAGTGATGTTCACCCAGATCTCTGTTCCCGTCGCTCGCCCCGAGATCGTCTGGGAAGGTCTCGCCCCGCTGATCATTCTCAGCGCTGGGGCATTGCTGATCGTCATGTTCCGGTCTGTCATCAAACAACTGCCTCTGCGCGTGACCGCCCAGGCTGTTCCAGCCGTTGGTGCTGCGTCAGTGGTTGGCATGTGCCTCGCCTACGGGCTCGCCGGAACCGATGCGGTGTTCGCAGGCGTGCGCGGCGACATCGGTGACGGCGTGTTCGTCTTCGGCCTTGCGGTCGCCGCAGCGATCGGCGCTGCTGGGGCTCGAATGCTGCGGGTAGGCCTCGATGCTGCGCTCACGTCGGCGATCGGCCTCACCACGCTGGCGGCCACGTTCGGCTTGTGGAATGACCGACTCGAAATCGATGGTGCCTTCGGCGCACTCGGGAACCAGTATGGAATCGACGGGTTCTCGCTGGTGATCACCGGCGTAATTGCAGCATCCATCGTCCTCGTCTCGCTCCTGCTCGACGACTACCTGCGCCGCGAGGGCATCGACGGTGTCGAGATGTATGTCCTCATGTTGTTCTCCGCCGCAGGTGGTGTGGTCATGGCCGGCGCCAACGATCTGATCGTGCTGTTCCTCGGCCTCGAGACCCTCAGCATCGCGGTCTACGTGATGGCGGCGATGCATGTCCGCCGCAGCGAGAGCCAGGAAGCAGGCCTGAAGTACTTCGTGCTCGGTGCCTTCGCATCCGCCTTCCTGCTCTACGGCATCGCTCTCGTCTACGGCGCCACGGGCTCGACGAATCTGATCGAGATTCGTGCCTTCCTTGCGCCGGTCATATTGATCGACAACGGACTGCTCATGGCCGGCTTTGCGATGCTGATCGTCGGTTTCGGCTTCAAGGTCGCCGCAGCGCCGTTCCACGCCTGGACCCCCGACGTCTACCAGGGTGCTCCCACGCCGGTGGTCGCGTTCATGGCTTCGGTGGTCAAGGCGGCCGGATTCGCCGCCATTGTTCGAGTGTTCGTGGTGACCTTCGCCGATTATGCGGCCGACTGGCAGCCAGCCGTCTACGGTGTCGCACTCCTCACCCTGATCGTGGGTTCTTTCATGGCGATCGTTCAACGAGACGTCAAACGAATGCTTGCGTACTCGTCGATCAGCCACGCCGGTTTCATCCTCGTAGGCGTCCAAGCGGCGAGCCCCCAAGGCATCAGCGCCGTGGCGTTCTACATCGTGTCCTACGCGTTCCTCGTCATCGGCAGCTTCGGCGTGCTCTCGGTGGTCAGCGGCGTGGGTGACCGAGCTACGAGCCTCGACGATCTCGATGGCCTCGCTAAGCGACGGCCCGCCCTGGCCCTTGCGTTCACGATCTTCTTGCTTGCGCAGGCCGGCGTGCCTCTGACATCGGGGTTCGTCGCCAAGTTTGAAGTGATCGGCGCTGCGGTCGAGGCCCGGTCGTTCTGGTTGGCCATCGCCGCGATGGTGACTGCCGTCGTCTCGGCATTCCTGTACCTCCGGATCGTTCTGTCGATCTATCTTGGCGAGCCGGCCGACGACGCCCCGACGATCCACGTGCCCCGCAGTGCGGGTCTGGCGATCGCCATCGCCGTCGCCATCACGATTGTGGTCGGCGTGCTCCCCGATGAGCTCGACTCGATCACGCGTAACGCCATCCCTCAGCTGGTCGCAGCAGGCTGATCCCATGGCGGACGACAACGCCTCCGCCGACGAGTTGCCGATCTCGTGGGACGAGGCGCGTGAGGTCGTCATCGTGGTCGCCACCGTCGCAGCGACGGTCATGCTTCTCGGGCCCGTGGTCGGCTTCTTCGGTGATCGCTACAGCGGCTTCTCGCTCGGCGACGACGTCGCTGAGGTGACCCGCAACGCCGGTCCCTCGGCCGGCCTGCTCGTCCTTGTCGCTGCCCTCATCTTGGCGGTGACCCCGCCAACCGACGTCGTGCCGGTGCTGCGTCGCTGGGTGGCCATCGTTTCGCTCGTCATTGCGATCTTCGCAGTTGCTGCGATAACGGTCGAGATGACCCGCCCCTCGGGATCCGGTGTGGCCGGGCGGCTGCAGATCGTGATGTCGCGCAGCGGACCGGGGTTGATGCTCGCTGCCACCGCACGGTGGTTGACGTTGCGCGTCGTGCCCTTTCATGGAGGGGCCCCGTGACCAGTGCAGGTTTTGGCAAGCCCGATGTCGGTTTCCGGGTGCACAAGCGAAGCCTCGAGCCGACGACGATGGCGCTGGGGGTCGAACAGACCCCGATCGATTGCTTCTTCGTCTGCAACGTCGATGATGCCCCGGCTGTTGATACCAGCGAGTGGAAGCTCACCGTTACCGGCGAGGCGGCAACGAGACGGGTTGTCTTGTCGCTCGGCGATCTCCAGGCGCTCCCCCAACACGATGTCGAGGCGTGGTTGGAGTGTGCTGGGAACGGTCGCCGATTGTTCGAGCTCGTCTACGGCCACAGACCGTCAAAGCTGGAAGCCGATACCCAGTGGACCCTGGGAGCGATGGGAATGGCGTCGTGGCGAGGACCGCGCCTCGCCGACGTCGTGGCGCTCGCGGAGCCCACCGTTGCCGCAGCGTGGGTGAGCCCTCGAGGTCTCGATCACGAAAACGTCGAGGGCGAAGCGCCCCGGATGTGCATACCGATCGACAAGGCACTTGATCCCGACACGCTCATTGCGCTCGAGATGAACGGCCGGCCGCTCAACATCGCCCACGGTGCACCAGCGCGCGTGCTCGTACCCGGATGGATCGGGGCGTACTCGATGAAGTGGGTCGACCAGATCGACATCGCCGCCGAGTGGGTTCCGTCGTGGCGCAACGACGTGTACTACCGGCTGCGTGACCCACACGGCACCGACAATGGCCCGGCCACCGCCCACCCGGTCAAGAGTTCACTGGCGCTCGAGTGGGGCGAGGTCCTTCCGGCAGGCCCGGTCGACGTCGTCGGATACGCCCGAAGCGGAACGGGACGTGTCACGGCGGTCGAATGGTCGCTCGATCACGGCCCGTGGAACCACGCAGAACTTCTCGAGCTGCCCGGCAGGTGGTCGTGGACACCCTTCCGGCTTCGCGCTGAACTGACGCCGGGCCGGCACCAGATCCGTACCCGCGCTACCGACTCGAACGGGGCGACCCAGCCCGATTCGGTTCCGTACAACCCGAGCACCATCTTGTGGAATGCGGTCACACCCCACGAGGTAGTAGCCGAGTGATCGGGCTCACGCGCCACACCGGAAAATAAGCCGGTCGAAATCCGAGGCCGGTTCGTCACATTTGCTGTGATGTCAGCACAAAAATGACATGCCCGATCACGGTGAACAACTCCACGCGGCGGTAGCCTCACGGCGCTGGGAATCGCGCTGTCCCGGCTTTGTTCTGGCCAAAATTCCCTGAGTAGGCTCATCGTCCGTGTCGGATTTTCTTCGTAGCTACCTGACCGTCGGTATCTTCGGTCTCACCGGCGTCGCACTGGTCGGTGCGTTCCTCGGTCTCGGTCGCATTTTCCGACCCCACAATCCCACTGAGGCCAAGCTCGAGGCCTACGAATCGGGTGTCGATCCCACCGGTGACATGTGGTCACAGGTCAACATCCGATACTACGTCTTCGCCTTGCTCTTCGTCATGTTCGACGTCGAGGCAGTCTTCATCTTCCCCTGGGCAACCCGTCTCGAGGTCTACGAGGTCTTCGGACTCGTCGAGATGGCGATCTTCATCTTCATCCTCTTGCTGGGTCTGATCTACGCCTGGCGCAAGGGAGTGCTCAAGTGGGCCTAGTCGAATCCGGAAAAGTCGGCGGTGGCCTTCAGACCCTGCTGAATATGAGTCGCAAATACTCCTTGTGGGTGTACCAGTGGGGTCTCGCCTGCTGCGCGATCGAGATGGGTGCTGCGTTCGCGTCGCCTCGCTACGACGTCATGCGCCTCGGCGTCATTCCGCTGCCGGCCTCTCCTCGTCAGGCCGATCTCATCGTCGTCTCCGGTACCGTCACCGACAAGATGGTTCCCTCGGTCAAGCGCCTCTACGAGCAGATGCCCGAGCCCAAATACGTGATCTCGATGGGTTCGTGTGCGAACTGTGGCGGCCCCTACTGGGACTCCTACTCCGTCACGAAGGGTGTCGACCAGATCATCCCGGTCGATGTCTACGTGCCGGGCTGTCCTCCCCGTCCCGAAGCGCTTCTCGAAGGCATCGTGTTGCTGCAAGAGCGCATCCAGAACGAGGACATGGCCGAGCGTTGGAAGGGTGAGCCGATTGTCGTCGACTGACACCCCCGAAGAAACGACTGATGCTGCCGAGGCCGCCCTCGACGGCCCTCGCAACGAACTCCTCGCTCGTCTTGCCAGCCAACTCGGCGATGGCCTGGTCGAGAGCCACCTCGTCCCCGGTGACGACTTGTGGATCCGCGTGACCCGAGAGTCATGGGCCGAGGCGGCCGGCTATCTCAACACCGGCCTCGGCTTCCAGTACTTCAACTTCCTGTCGGCCATCGACTGGATGCCCTCGCCCTTCGGCCGAGATATGGATTCACAAGTCGACATCACGCTCGGCCACGACGAATCCTCTGAGATCGATGCGTCGCTCGAACACGGGGTCGCCGGTGGCGAGACCCGCTTCCAAGTCTTCGCTCGTGTCAACGACATCGTCAACGGGCTCGGCGTCACCGTGAAGGTCGACATCCCCGATGACGATCTCAGCTTGGTGTCTTGGACGAGCGTGTACGCAGGCGCGAACTGGCACGAGCGGGAGTGCTGGGAGATGTACGGGATCTCCTTCGACGGTCATCCCGGACTGCGCAACATCTACCTGCCGAGCGGATTCGAGGGGAACCCCCTCCGCAAGGACTATCCGCTGCTGGCCCGCCGCTTGAAGCCGTGGCCTGGCATCGTCGACGTCGAGCAGATGCCCGGCGGCGATGAAGAAGAAAGTGGAGACGACTCGTGACCGCCATCTCCGACCGGGACCAGCTCTCCTACATCGCTGCGCAAGCAGCTGACGCCCGCGTCAACGTCGAGCTCGAGACCGAGGGCATGACACTCAATATCGGGCCGCAGCACCCGGCCACGCACGGCACGCTGCGGATCGTCGCCAAGCTCGATGGCGAACAGGTCATCGCGGCTGACCCGGTCATGGGCTACATGCACCGCGGCTATGAGAAGCTCACTGAAGTTCGCACCTACCCTCAGGTCACTACCCTCATCAACCGCATCGACTGGGTCGGCAGCTTCGCGAACGAAGTGCCCTTCATCCTTGCCGCCGAGAAGCTGATGGAGGTCGAGGCGCCGCCTCGTGCCCAGTGGATTCGCACCATCCTCTTCGAGATGAGCCGTATCGCCAACATTTCCCTCTTCCTTGGCGACATGGGCTTGCAGGTCGGTGCCGTCACTCCTGCGTTCTTTGCGTTCCGCGACCGCGAGCACGTCCTCAACCAGATCGAGGCCGTCACCGGTGGTCGCTTCCACCCGAACTTCGACCGCATCGGTGGCCTCAAGGACGATCTACCGGCGGGCTGGATCACCGAAACCAAGCGTGCGATGAAGAAGATACGCAGCTTCTGCGACGAGATCGAAGGGCTCTTGCAGGGCAACGAGATCTTCGAAGCCCGCACGCGCGGCATCGGTGTCATCCCCGCCGACATCGGTCTCGGCTACGGCCTGTCGGGGGCCAATATTCGTGCGTCCGGTGTCGACTGGGACACCCGCCGCGACAACCCGTGCGGCCTCGTACACGACGAACTCGACTGGAAGGTCTGGACCCACGTCGACGGCGACTCGTTCGCTCGCTTCTGGGTCCGTCTGCAGGAAGTTCGCGAGAGCACGAAGATGGTCGATCAGTTGCTTGACGGACTTCCTGGCGGTCCGGTCATGGCGAAGGTGCCTCGCATCATCAAGGTTCCCGCTGGGGAGGCCTACGTCGAGACCGAGAATCCGCTCGGCGTTATGGGCTACTACATCGTGTCGAAGGGCGATCTCGTCCCGTATCGGGTCAAGATCCGGTCCGCTTCGTTCAACAACATCTCGATCACGCCCTGGCTGTTGAAGGGCGTCTATGTGCCCGACATCGTCACGATTCTGGGGTCGCTGTACTTCATCCTGGGAGACATCGACCGATGATCGCGGCCATCACCGATCCCTGGTGGTTCCAGACCACACTGCGCGTTGTCGGCGGTCTCGCTGCCGTGCTGCTGGTCGCCGGCACCCTGGTGTACCTCCACCTGTTCAAGATGGTGTCGTTCATGCAGAGCCGGCTCGGACCGATGGAAGCCGGGCCGTTCGGCTCGCTTCAACTGCTCGCCGAGGTCGGCAAGTTCATCCAGAAGGAAGACATCTTTCCTCGCAAGGCCGACCGCTTCGTCTTTGCGGCCGCACCCTTCGTGGTGCTCATGTCGACCTTCCTGTTGGTGGTTGTGGTGCCCGGTGGCCCCGACGCATGGTTCGTCGATTCCGAGATCGGCATCTACCTCGGCATGGCCGTGTCATCGGTGTCGGTCATCGGGATCCTCATGGCCGGTTGGGGCTCTGCCTCCAAGTACTCACTGCTCGGTGGGTTGCGCGCCACAGGTCAGCTGATCGCGTACGAACTGCCGCTCATCCTCGCCGTGCTCGGCGTCGTGATCCAGGCCGAGACGATGAACATGCAAGGCATCGTGCTGGCGCAGGCCGAGGGCGAAATCTTCGGCTGGGGTGCTATCGGCAACCCGTACATCCTCACCCAGGGTGTGGCCTTCTTGATCTTCCTCATCGCCATGCAGGCCGAGCTGACCCAGACGCCATTCGACATGCCGATCGCCGAGTCGGAACTGGTCACCGGCTACATGACTGAGTACTCGGGGATGCGGTTCCTGCTGTTCTTCATCGGTGAGTTCGCGACCGCGGGCGTGTTCAGTGCAATCGCAGCGGTGCTCTTCCTCGGTGGCTGGTACATCCCCGGCATCGACCCTGCCAACAACATCATGAACGTGCTCGGGCCGATCGTGCTGATCACGAAAGTCGTCGTGCTCACGTTCATCGTGTTCTGGGTGCGCTTCACCTTCCCCCGCTTCCGCGAGGATCAGCTTCAGAAGCTTGCGTGGAAGGTCCTCATTCCGATTGCCTTGGCCAACATCGTGGTCACCGGCGTACTCAAGGTCGCCTTTTAGGACTCGCTATGGGACTCGTACCAGGACTCATCAAGGGACTCGGTGTCACCGGTGGCACCATCTTGCGCACCGTCTTTCCTGACGGCATCAAGAAGCCAATTCCGAACCCGGTCAAGGGGGCCGAGACCGTTCAGTATCCGCACGAGAAGGAAGAGCCTTCGCCGCGCGCTCGCGGTGTCATCGCTCTTCACGAGGAGAACTGCACAGCGTGCATGCTCTGTGCTCGTGAGTGCCCCGATTGGTGCATCTACATCGAGGGCCACAAGGAGAAGGCCCCCCCTCGCCGGGCTGGCGGCAAGCCCCGCCAGGTGAACGCAATCGACCGTTTCGATATCGACTTTGCGCTCTGCATGTACTGCGGCATCTGCGTCGAGGTCTGCCCGTTTGAGGCGCTGTTCTGGAGCCCGGAATACGAGTTCTCCGAGCCCCGTATCGCCGACCTCCTCCACGACAAGTCGCGCCTCGCCGATTGGATGGAGACGGTTCCGGACTTCGAGCCGTACGAGGCCGGATCGGAGGCCAAGGCGAAGAAGGTGCCCCCGACGTGACCGGTCTCGTTCTCGCCGAGTTCACCACCACCGAAAAATGGGTGGTCAATTCGTTCTGGGGTGTCATCGCTGTTGCGATGGTCTACGCAGCGCTGCGTGTCGTCACCACCAAGAACGTTGTACACGCCGCGCTCTGGCTGGTTGTGGTGCTTGCTGGCGTCGCAGTCCAGTTCCTGTTTCTTGGCGCCGAGTTCGTCGCTGTCACCCAGATCCTCGTCTATATCGGCGCAGTGATCGTGCTGTTTCTGTTCGGTGTCATGCTCACGCGAGCGTCGATGGGTGATGACGAGGGTGTCGGCGACGAGAAGCGGGCCATGGCCGCCGTGGTCGGAATCCTTCTCCTCGCGGTGATGGCGTTTGCGCTCGTCGACTCGTTCGACGACATCGAGATCATCACCGATGGGCCCCAGTCGGTGACCACCGTGTCCGACTCGATCTTCAGCCAGTACATCGTGCCGTTCGAGGCGGTGTCGGTCCTCCTGCTCGCCGCCCTCATCGGGGCCATCGTCGTGGCTCGGCAGGACTGAGGAGGATCGCTCATGTTGCTCAATCAGTTCCTCCTGCTCGCCGCCGTGCTGTTCTGCATCGGCGTGTATGGCGTTCTCGCTCGCAAGAACGGCATGCTCGTTCTTATGTCGGTCGAACTGATTCTGAACGCCGTCAACATCAACCTCGTTGCGTTCGGAACGTTCACCGACGATGTCGGTGGCGCAGTGTTCGCCCTCTTCACGATCGCCGTGGCCGCTGCCGAGGTCGGCATTGGTCTCGCCATCGTCTTGCTCATGTACCGCAACCGCCGCAGTATCGACCTCTCCGAGGCCGATCTGCTGAAGGGCTGACGTCGTGTTCGCCTCCCTCGCTGCCGAAGCCGTTTCGAAGGTCACCACTGTCACCAACGATGCCAACTGGTTCCTCGAGAACGCGTGGATCATCCCGCTGCTCCCGGCGATCTCGTTCCTGCTGATCCTGTTCTTCGGCAAGCGCATGCCGAACAAAGGCGCAGAGATCGGCATCACTGCTGTTGGGGTGTCGTTCGTCCTTGCGATCATCACCGGCGTCGCCTGGGTGGATCACCGCGACAACTTCGAGCTCAAGAAGTACAGCGACGAGCAAGCCATCGCTCTCAGCGACGGAGCGGCTGTTGCGGGCGACACCGCCGCGTACGCCGCCGGTATCGTCGCCGCTGAAGCGGGTGAGGGCGGTTCGCAGGCCTACGTCGCCGTGCAGAACTCCACTCAGTGGCTGCAGTCTGGTGGCGTCGAATTCAACGCGGGAATCATGGTCGACGGCCTGAGCGTGATGATGCTCTTCGTCGTTACCTTCATCTCGTTGCTGGTGCACGTCTATTCGACCGACTACGTCGGCGGTGATCGGCGCTACACACACTTCTTCGCCTTCTTGTCGCTGTTCACCGCATCGATGCTGTTCTTCGTGCTCAGCGACAACATCCTCCAGATGATCGTGGGCTGGGAGCTCGTCGGTGTCTGTTCGTTCGCGCTTATCGGTCACTGGTGGGAAGAAAAGCCCAACAGCGACGCAGCGCTGAAGGCGTTCCTCACCAACCGTGTCGGTGACGTCGGCCTCTTGGTCGGCATGATCACGCTCTTCTTCGCTGCGGGTGGGGGCAAGACCTTCGACACGATCAAGATCAACGAGGCGGTCGTGCAGGGTGGCGTGAGCCACACTGCCTTGGTCGTTGCTGCGGCGTGTCTCACCGCTGCGGTCATGTCGAAATCGGGCCAGTTCATTCTCCACACCTGGTTGCCTGACGCCATGGCCGGTCCCACACCGGTCTCGGCGCTCATCCATGCCGCCACCATGGTCGTTGCCGGTATTTACATGGTCGCCCGCCTCTATCCGGTCTTCTGGGAAGGCATGCAGATCGAGGGTTCGAGCATCAACCTGCTCGCCACCGTCGGAGCGGTCACCGTCGTTGGCGCTGGCCTGCTCGCGTTCGTGCAGGACGACATCAAGAAGGTGCTCGCCTACTCGACGGTGTCACAGCTCGGCTACATGGCGATGGCCCTTGGCGTGGGTGCATGGACCGCCGCCGTGTTCCACCTCTTCACCCACGCCTTCTTCAAGGCCAACCTGTTCCTCGGTTCTGGGTCCGTTGCGCACGCCGTTCACAGCTTCGACATGAAGAAGGACATGGGTGGCATGCGCCAGTTCATGCCGAGGACCTATGTCACCTTTGTGATCGGTTCGCTCGCCCTCGCGGGCGTTTTCCCGCTTGCGGGTTTCTGGTCCAAAGACGAGATCCTCGTCAACACCGGCGGCTGGGGCCTACTCGGTGGAAGTGGCGCGGCTCCGGGCAGCTACACCTTCCATTTCGTGATGGGCATGATCGGCGCAGCCCTCACTGCGGCCTACATGACCCGCTGTGTCTACCTCACGTTCCACGGCGAGTACCGCGGTGGCCACACCTCACAAGACGATCATGGTCACGACCATGATCACGAAGAAGACGCAGCCCACGCTCACCATGGTGAGCCACACGAGTCGGGTCCGCGCATCCTCTACCCCCTCTACATCTTGTCGGCGTTCTCGATCCTCATCGGTTTCGTCAACCTTCCGCCGGGCTTCCTCACTGGCTCGAAAAAGGACCCAGCAGGATGGCAGGAACGCTTCCTGCATTTTGTCGAACCGGCCGGTTCGTCCTACTTCCCTGCGGTAGGACACGCCACCCCCAGCTGGTCGCTCGCCATCGTTGCGTCGCTCGTCGCCCTCGCCGGTGCCGGGTTTGCGTACTACTACTACTTCGTTCGACTCGACCGGCTCTCGAAGCAGCTCGGTGAGTCACTCGTCGGCATCCCCAACGGCGTCACCACCACCAACGTCTTCGCTCGGGCCGGCCACAAGCTGCTGGTGAACAAGTACTACTTCGACCACCTGTACACAGGCATCATCGCGGGGTTCACGAAGGGCCCGCTCGCTCGTGCGGCGAACTGGGTCAACCAGAACGTCATCGACGCAACGGTCAACAAGGCTGGCGAGTCGGCGGTGCAGACCGGCCAGCTCGTGTACCACAAGATCGATCAAGCCGTTGTCGACGGGGCAGTCAACTTGTCGGGACGTGTCTCTGATGCCTCCGGTGAAGAACTGCGCGCCATCAACTCCGGCAAGGTTCAAAACTACGCCGCCCTCATGTTCGCTGGCGCTGCCGTCCTGGCCGGCGCCTTCGTCATCCTTCTTGCCCTCTAGCTCTCACATCCGTTTAGGAAGCACTGACTCATGGATCCCATTGCAGGAAACGACTGGATGCTGACCGCCTTGGTCTTCGCACCGCTGGCCGGTGCGCTCATCATGGCGCTGTTCCCCAAAGAAGAAGAGGGGCTGCATAAGCAGCTCGCCCTCGTCACGTCGCTGGTCACGCTTGGCCTCGGCGTCTGGCTGTTACTCGACTTCGACTACGACCGCGCCGGCCAGATTCAGCACTGGCTCGACAAGGAGTGGATCGAGGTCATCGGTGCGGGCTACACGATCGGCGTCGATGGCATGTCGTTGCCCCTCATCGCCCTCACCGTGCTGGTGATGCCGCTCGTCTTTGTTTATTCGTGGGATCACATCCCGTCTCCGGGCAACGCGAAGGCATTCCTGATGCTGATGCTGATCCTCGAGACCGGCATGATCGGCACCTTCGTGGCGCAGGATCTCATCCTGTTCTTCGTCTTCTTCGAGGTCGTCCTTCTCCCGATGTTCTTCATGATCGCGGTCTGGGGCGGGGAAGACCGTCGCTACGCATCGCTGAAGTTCTTCCTCTACACGCTGTTTGGGTCGGCACTCATGCTGCTGGGGTTCCTGGCGCTGTTCTTCCTGTCGGCCGACTCGCTGGGCGAGCACACGTTCAACATGGTCGACCTCACCAACAACGCCGGCCTGGGCGTCGCTCGCAGCAGCCAACTCCTGATTTTCGGCGGCATGTTCCTCGGGTTTGGCGTGAAGGTTCCGATGTTCCCGTTCCACACCTGGCTGCCCGATGCACACACTCAGGCCCCCACCCAGGGCTCGGTCATCCTGGCGGCCGTGCTCCTCAAGCTCGGCACCTACGGCTTCATCCGCATCGCTATCCCGATGCTGCCCGAGGCTGCCGAGGCGTGGGCCCCGTATATCGGTCTGCTCGCAGTCATTGGCATCATCTACGGAGCCCTCGGCTGTCTGGCTCAAACCGACATGAAGCGCCTGATCGCGTTCTCGTCGGTGGCCCACATGGGTTTCGTGATGCTGGGCATCTCTACCCTCACCGACTTCGGCATCAATGCCGCCATCTTCGGCATGGTTGCTCACGGCTTGATCACCGGCATGCTCTTCTTCGTCGCCGGTTCGGTGAAGGAGCGCTACCACACGCTCGAGATCGGCCGCCTCGGCGGCATGCTCGTGCAGGCACCGCACTTGGGTTGGATCTTGGGATTTACCGCGATGGCATCGCTCGGCCTGCCCGGCCTCGCCGGGTTCTGGGGGGAGTTCCCGGCGATCCTGTCGGCCTACAACCCGGCGAACGGCCTTGCCGAAGAGACCTTCCGCGGCTACATGGTCGTCGCTGCCATCGGTACCGTCCTTGCGGCCGGCTACCTGCTGTGGCTGCTGCAACGCACTGCGATGGGAGAGCCGCCCGACGAGTTCAAGGACGATCCCGAAATCACCGACGTCAACACGATCGAATGGATTGCGTGGTCGCCACTGCTCTTCCTTATCGTGCTCTTTGGCGTTGCTCCTGGCCTGATCTTCGAGATCACCGATCCGGCTGTCGTCGAATCACTCAACAACTGCCTCCAGCTGCCTGATGGCTGTGAAGGTGTCGCCGACGCAGCCCAGGCGGCGTCCGGAGGCTGATGATGCTCGCCCAGCTCGCCCAGTCCGCCGAGGGATTCGTTCGGCCGTCTATCGACTGGCATGCAGCGGCGCCCGAGCTCACCTTGCTCGGTGTCGGTGCGTTGCTCACGCTGATGGACATCATCTGGCTTGAGCGCGGGCGTCGGCTGGCGCCGCTGCTGGCATCACTGGGCCTGCTTGCCACGATGGTGCCGATCGTCACCTTGGCTGTCGACGGTGCCGACCGTTCGATGTTCAACGGGGCGTTCGTCGTCGACAACTACGCCTTGCTCATGAAGGCACTTTTTGTGCTGTCGGGCTACGTCGTGGTGTTGCTGTCGACGAACTACATCGCTGAGGGCGACTATTGGGAGAACGAGTATTACGGCCTTTTGTTGAGCTCGGTGCTCGGCATGGTCCTGATGGCCTCGGCGCGCGACCTCATCACGATCTTCGTGGCACTCGAGTTGCTGTCGATCCCGGCATACATGCTCGCGACCTGGCGCAAGCGCGACCTCAAGAGCAACGAGGCAGGCCTGAAGTACTACCTGATGGGCGTGTTCGCTTCGGCGATCATGCTCTACGGCATGTCGCTGCTCTATGGCGGCGCCGGCTCGACGCTCCTCGTCGACATCAACGAGTCGATCAGTGCCGCCGGCAACCCATCATCGGTGGTCGTGGTCGGCATCATTTTCGTGATCGTCGGCTTCGCCTTCAAGGTTTCGGCGTTCCCGTTCCACACCTGGGCGCCCGACACCTACGAGGGAGCGCCCACCCCGGTGACCGCATTCCCCTCCGTTGCCTCCAAGGCTGCTGGCTTCGTGGCACTTATGAACCTCTTGTTCGTCGGCTTCTACGGTCGAGGTGATGTCTACGAGCCAGTGCTCTGGGTCCTCGCTGCGGCGTCGATGACCGTCGGCAACCTCATCGCCTTGCGGCAGACGAACATCATCCGCATGCTCGCCTACTCCGGTGTTGCCCAAGCCGGCTACATGCTCGCCCCACTCGCCGTCGCCAGCACCGTTGGCGACGCTGCGCTTGAGGCGACGGTGACCTATCTCGTCGTCTACGCCGCCATGAACCTCGGGGCGTTCGCCGTCGTCATGGCGGTTGCCCGCAAGACCCGATCGGGCGAAATCGACAGCCTCCGCGGCCTGTTCCACTTCGCGCCGGGGCTCACGGTCGCGATGACGATCTTCTTGTTCTCGCTTGCCGGCATTCCACCGCTGGGCGGCTGGTGGGCCAAGTTCCGAGTTATGGAAGCCGTCATCGGCGCCAACACCGCATCTGGTGTGGTGCTCGGATTGTTCGTGGCAGTCAACTCGGTGATCGCGCTCTACTACTACGCCCGGATCGGTCTTGGCATGTGGGCCGAAGAGGCCCCTGACGGCGACGTCACCCCGGTTCGGGTCACGCCGTCGCTGATCGCCGCCCTCGGTATTACTACCGGTACCACGATCGTCTTCGGCGTGTACCCCTCGCTTGTCAGCGAGTTCGACGTAAGCCTTCTCACCGGCATCGGCGGCTGATCTGGTGGCGGTCCCGCTGGCCGACCGTCTCCGTGCCCGGATCAGCGATGAGGGTCCCATCTCCGTTTCGACGTTCGTCGAGGCTGCGCTCTATGACGAGCACGACGGGTTCTACGTGGTCGGGGGTCGTGCGGGCCGTCGTGGCGACTTTCTGACCGCACCCGAGGTTGGGCCGTTGTTCGGTGCGGTCATCAGCCGTGCTGTCGACTCGTGGTGGGAATTGGCTGGACGACCGCCGACGTTCACCGTCGTCGAACACGGCGCTGGGCCGGGAACGCTCGCTCGGACCGTTACGGCAGCACATGGTGCATGTCTCGCGGCCGGAGCGTTGCGGTGGTTGATGGTCGAACCGTCGGCCGTGCAGCGTGAGGCACACCCGAACGGTTCGCATCTCAGCTCACTCGCCCAATTCAGCGACGCGGTTGTCGACATCGTCGACGTCGTCTTGGCGAACGAACTGCTCGACAATCTCCCGTTCGACATCGTCGCACGACGAGGCGATCGGGGAGTCGTGCTCGGTGTCGATGTCGAGGATGGGCGGTTCGTTCTCGTCGACGGCCCGGCGATCACTCCACCACCGGTTGCCGATGGTGCAACGGTCCCACGAGCGGGCAACGCAGCCGATTGGATCGTTTCGCAGCGGGCCCGGCACACCAATGCCCGAATCGTCGTGTTCGACTACATGGCCACCACTGAAGAACTCGGTGACCGAGAGGGCCGCTGGCTTCGTGCCTATCGAGATCACGAACGGATCGACAACTGGCTCGCAGATCCGGGGCGGGTCGACATCACCGTCGACCTGCCGCTCGACGATCTCTTGCTCCTCGATCCTTCGATCGTGCGCCTGCAGGCAGACTTCCTCCGTGCTCACGGAATAGACCAACTCGTCGAGCAGGGTCGAGCGGCCTGGGAAGCCGGTGCTGCAACTGGCGATCTTGCTGCGCTGACGGGTCGGAGTCGCATACGAGAAGCGGAGGCGCTCCTCGAACCCACCGGGTTCGGTGGGTTTTTCGTTCTCGAGTGGGAGCCATAACCGCGGTTGCCGGATCGGTTGGGCTTTGAGGCCCGGTCTCGCCGCGTACACTCGCCCCCATGGCTGTCGTTGAGCGCGTACCGCTCTCCCGTGAGCGCATCGCCGACACGGCGCTTCGCTTCATCGACAATCATGGCCTCGACGCCCTCAGCATGCGCAAGCTCGGCACCGAACTCGGCGTCGAAGCGATGTCGCTCTACAACCACGTCGCGAACAAGGACGATCTCCTCGACTCGGTCAGCAATAGGCTCTACACCCGGGTGCTCGAGGCGTACGGTGACCCACCCGGTGATTGGCGGGCCAAGGCCCGTCGGATGGCAGCGAGCTACGTCGAGGTTGCATCGGCTCATCCGCAGGCGCTCCCGCTCCTGTTGAGCCAGTCGCCGGAAAGTCCGGCACGACTGCAGTTCCTGGACCGTGTGGTCACCATTTTTGACGACGTCACCGACGACCTTCGAGTAGCTGCGCTGGCGTTCGCCGTCGTGGCGAACTGGGTGGTCGGCACCCTGGTCCATCAGTTCGACGCTACGTCCGGTGACTACATCGAACCGGCGGTTGCGGGCTTCGAGCGAGTTGCGACGTTCCGAAGGGCGTTGCTTGTCGAGATCGGGCGCAAGGAACGCTTTGAAGAGGGTCTCGAAGTCGTTCTCGACGGTATTGCCTACCGATATTTCTCCGCCAACCGCTTCTGAACGGGGTGAGGGGCCGGGGCTATTCGGTGTTGATGAGGCGGAAGCTCTCGACAGCGGCCCACTGCGTGCCGGATGCCTCGGCATTTGCGGCCGCCCACTCGCGGATCATGTTCGGGAGCACATCGGCTCGCGGGCCGTTCTGACTGTCGTGGGCCATGAGCGCCTCGATCTTGCGGTTGAGATTCGTTGAGATGTCGACATGTATGTTGGTAGATCCGGCCGGACCGGCCATCAGCCACACCCGTGAGACGGCATGAGGCTCATGGCCTTCGTCGAGGAGCTCGGGGAACGATTTGGCGTTCCGGGAGTCGGGGTACACAGCACTGACGACCGCCTCACCGGTCGCGAGATGATCCGGGTGAGCTGCGTAGATTCGCTCAAAGTTCCGTTCCGGAGTCTGGGTGATCACGAGGTCAGGTTTGACGATCCGAATGAGCCGCGAGATCGCCTTGCGGAGTTCAAGATCGGCGACAACGGCACCGTCGGGAAATCCAAGCCAATGCAGTTCGCTCACACCGACGATCGTTGCAGCGGCGCCTTGTTCTGCCTCCCGCAGCTCGGCGAGATCGACAGGCGAGAGGTCGGCTGGTTCACCCGCTTGGCCAGAGGTGACCAGTCCGTAGACGACCTCGACACCATGGTCGGTCAGGGTCGCCACGGTACCGGCGGTGCCGAAATCGATGTCGTCGGGATGGGCGACGATTACGAGCACCTTGGAGGGGAGGAAGTCGTCTCCGTCTTCTGACCGAATGAGGGCGGCGAGTGGCGAGCTGGGTGTGGGGACGACCATCAAGAAAGCCTACGAGGGGTTGCTAGAGGTCGGGGAGCCCGAGTTCAAGGTTGCTGCCTTGAATACCGCCCGAGACTGAAAGAATCTCGCCGGTGATGTATCCAGCTGCGGGCGAGGCCAGATACAGCACCGCTGCTGCGATCTCGGAGGGTTGGCCGAGCCGTTTGAGCGGCGTGGCCGCCACCATGGCCTCGCTCAACTCTGGCGAATCGGTCACGATCTCAAGCGCCGACGTGGCGGTGGCGCCGGGGCTCACCGCGTTGACCCGGATCTTTGGCGCGAGATCGGCGGCGAGCTCGCGAGTCAGATGGATGAGTGCGGCCTTCGCCGTGCCGTACGCCGACATGCCGCGGATCGCGAACCGCCCGGCAGTAGAGGTGATGTTGACGACCGACCCACCGCCTCGGGCGAGCATCGCAGGGACGGTGAGCTGGGTGAGGTTGAACGCCGTAGTGACGTTAAATCGCAGGGCCGCATCGAACGCTCGCTCCGAGGTGTCGAGGAAGCCGGCGGGCATTGCCCCTCCTACATTGTTGATGACGACATCGACGCCCCCGAGTTCGGCCGTCGCGTCGACGAGTCGCTGCATACCGTCGCGGGTCGAGAGGTCGACGGGGACTGCGATCGCCCGACGTCCGTGTGCCTCGACGGCTGATGCCGTCTCGGCCAGCTGGTCCGCGGACCGAGCTCCGATCACCACGTCGGCGCCAGCCTCGGCGAGCGCCTCCGCACACGCAGCACCGATCCCGCGCCCGGCGCCCGACACGATCGCTACCTTGTCATCAAGCCTGAACTGTTCGAGTACCACGAGACAGACCGTAGACCGCATCGCGACAGGAGAGGCTGGTTCAAGAGGACGACTCCGGCCTGCGCCGTCGTAGACTTTGCGGCGCGATGCCTGCTGCCTCTCCTGCCTCCCCCGCCGATCGGCTCAATGCGATCCTGATGGCCGACGACGTGTCGGCTTCGCTGTGGTCCGAGATCGACAATGGCCGCATCGACGAACTCGTCCCCGAGCTCCTTGCGTTACGGATGGAGCAGGATCCGATCCATCGACACAAGGACGTGCTCTCGCACACGGTCGCCGTCGTTGCCAAGACCCCAGCCGATCTGACCGTTCGACTCGCCGCCCTGTTTCACGACATCGCCAAGCCCAAAACGCGGAGCTTCGAGCACGGCGGGGTGACATTTCGGCATCACGAGGCGGTGGGCGCCCGAATGACAAAAAAGCGCATGATTTCAATGGGCTACGACGAGTCGATGATCGAGTCCGTGTCGGAATTGGTTCGTATGTCGGGTCGGTTCAAGGGCTACAGCGATGGTGATGGCTGGTCCGACTCAGCGGTTCGGCGCTACGCACGTGAAGCGGGTCCGTTGCTCGGCCAGCTCAATGCGCTGATCCGCAGTGATTGCACCACCCGTAACAGCAGCAAGGAACAGGCACTACAGGAGTCGATCGACGAGCTCGAACGCCGCATCGGTGAACTCGCTGATGCAGACCGCCAGGCCGCTGAGCGCCCCCAGTTCGACGGCGACCGGGTTATGAACCTCCTCGGAATCGAACCATGCCGGCAAGTGGGCCAGATCATGCGTTGGCTGATGGAAGTGAAGCGCAGCGAAGGTGATCTCCCCGAAGCCGAGCTCGAGGCTCGGATACGGGAGTACCACGCCTCGTTGGGCTAGGCGGTTCCCCACATCCGGTCCGAAAACGGTCGACGGCCCGGCTGTGGGCCCAGCCCTCAGGACCGGGAATCGGCGGACGCCCCGTTGGCGGGCAGCGGTAGCATTGCGTCTATGCATGTAGGAATCGTCGGCGCCACGGGCCAGGTGGGCGGTGTCATGCGCACCCTCTTGGCCGAGCGCAACTTCCCGGTCACGTCGCTTCGCCTCTTCGCTTCGGCGAGGTCCGCAGGCAAGGCGATCGAGTGGAACGGCCGCGACATCACGGTCGAGGACGCGGCCACCGCCGACTACGCGGGTCTCGATGTCGTGCTGTTCTCTGCAGGGGGTACCACGGCAAAGGAACTCGCCCCCAAGGTTGCAGCAGCAGGTGCGATCGTCATCGACAATTCGTCCGCGTGGCGCATGGATCCTGACGTCCCGCTGGTCGTCCCCGAGGTCAACGCTGCTGCACTGCAGTCGATCCCGAAGGGCATCGTTGCCAATCCGAACTGCACGACCATGGTCGCCATGCCGGTCATGAAGCCGCTTTCGGATGAGGCCGGTCTCGAGGCGATGGTGGTGTCGACCTTCCAGGCGGTGTCCGGTGCCGGGCTGTCGGGCGTCGATGAACTCGACGGGCAGGCCCAAAAGGTCGGCACGGATGGCCCACAGCTGACGTTCGATGGCCGAGCCGTGTCGGTCGGCGAGGGGCCGAACTTCGTCAAGCCGATTGCGTTCAACGTGGTGCCATTCGCAGGCGCTCTTGTCGATGACGGGTTGGACGAGACAAACGAAGAGCAGAAACTGCGGTTCGAGAGTCGCAAGATCATGGATCTGCCGGATCTGAAAGTGTCGGGGACATGTGTGCGCGTGCCGGTGTACACCGGCCATTCGCTCGTCATCAACGCCCGATTCTCATCAGCGATCACCCCCGAGCGTGCTCGTGAACTTCTTGCCGATGCCGAAGGTGTCGAACTCATGGACGTACCTACGCCGCTCGACTCGGCCGGTGTCGACGTCACCTATGTCGGACGTCTGCGGGTTGATGACACCGTTGAGCACGGTCTGAGCCTGTTCTTGTCGGGCGACAATCTTCGCAAGGGCGCAGCTCTCAACACGATCCAGATCGCCGAGAGCCTCGTCGACCAAGGCCTCATCAGCAACTGATCAGAGGCTGATCGCTCGGCGTTCCTGGTCTAGCGTCCGCAGATGGCTACATTCGAAGATGTGCGGCGCTTCGCCGCTGAAGAGGTCGGGCTCTGTGTCGTCGCCACGACGCGTCCCGATGGCTCCGCTCATGCCTCGGTCGTCAACGCCGGCCCCATTTCGCACCCCGTCACGGGGGTGGAGTGCATTGGACTTGTCGTGCGGGGCGACTCGGCCAAGCTCGGTTATGTGCGGCGTACCGGCCGGCTCTCCGTCACGTTTCGGCGAGGCTGGCGTTGGGTAGGTATTGAGGGCCCGGCGACCGTCGTCGATTCTGGTGCAACGGCTGGTGACGTTGGCCTGGCCCAGTTCTTGCGTCGCGTGTTTCTCGCCGCGGGTGGAAGTCACGATGACTGGGACGAATACGACCGAGTGATGGCCGCTGAAGGCCGCGTTGCGGTCCTCGTCGAGCCGACCCGGATCCTGGGGGTATCGCCGTGACCAAGTCCAACGAGACCGTTTCTTTCACCCGCATGGACGCAGGCACGAAGGCTGATTACGACCTCCTCGCCCGCAAGTTCGAGCCGTATATGGCCGAATCGCCTGACCGTTATCTCGCAGCGCTCGAGGCGCAGCGCCATGAACGTTCTTCGGGTTATCCCATCGATCGTTGTGAGCATGCGCTGCAGTCAGCGACGCGGGCCCGACGCGACGGTGCCGATGCCGACTGGGTCGTGGCGGCGTTGCTGCACGACATCGGTGATGCACTCTCGCCCATGAATCACGACCGTATGGCCGCCGAGGTCATTCGACCGTTCGTTCGTGAGGAGGTCACCTGGGTCGTGGCCCACCATGGAATCTTTCAACAACGCCATTCCGGTCCCATGAACGGGACGGATCCCGACGCGCGTGAGAAGTTCCGCGGCCACCGGTACTTCGAAGCGGCAGCGGCGTTTTGCGCCCGCTGGGACCAGGTCAGCTTCGATCCCGGGTACGAGGCCGATTCGATGGAGAGTTTCCGTTCGGAGCTGACCGAGGTCTTCGCTCGGCCGGCGTTCGATCCTCGATATGTGCGCGCTGATGAGGCGGTTGGGTTCCCGTGCATCATCGGACTTGCGCCCGATGAGCACGCTTGACCCGGTCGCTCCTGACCGCTCGCCCGACGTCGTATCTCGTTGCCGGCTGGATCGCCCTACCGCTCGGTGCCGATCAGGGAGGGTTGTCGAGGTAGCGCTGCATCGCCTCGTCGAGTGTGATGTCCATCTGATTCGCCAGAGATGCGAGCCACGCCAGAACGTCGCCGAACTCGTGGACCTGCTGTTCGCGCGTGCCCTTGCGGACGGCTTGTGCGAGTTCGCCGAGTTCTTCGGCCAGCCAGGCAACGGTCGAGGGGACGCCGCGTGCCCGGTCGCTTTGGCCATACAACGCTTCCATCAACCGCTGTAGTTCGGTCAGGTCCATGTCGGCGAGCGTAGTCAGGCCTGCCGGGCAGCAAGGCGAGCCGGGTGTTCACCGAGTGCCCAACCGATCGTGCGGAGGAGCAGTGTGGCGGCTGGCCTGATCGCGAGCGGCTCAGTCAGCGGCACGACAGGTAGGCGCAGCTGGCGCTGCGCGAAGCCAGGCAGCATCGATGTGGCAGCGGCGAAGACAACGCCGTACGGAGCTCGCGCCACAAACGACAAGGGGGGAAAGGCAAGAAATCGGACGGTCTCGTGCGTATCGGCAGATACCGCCAACTCCGACCGGTAGCTCTGGAGACGTTCTCGGAGGTCCTGTCGGTTCTGCGGTGGCTCGATTACGCCGAGTTCGGCACCGATCTCGCCGATTTCGGCGACATAGCGGTCGGCCATGCCGGATGGAAGCGGCTCGGAGCCGTACCGCATACGAGCCCGAAGGAAGCTGTCTGCCTCGGTGCAGTGGACCCAGGCGAGCAGGTGGGGATCGGTTGCGGCATACGGCGTGCCGTCGCGGGTGGTGCCGACGACGTGTTCGTGCACCGTGCGGACCATCGCCACCGCTTGATTGGCGTCGGCTCGGGACCCGAATGTGGTGGTCCCGAGGAACGCCCCTGTGCGCTGGAGGCGCCCGAGTGGGTCGGTTTGGTAGGTGGAGTGTTGGGTGACCCCCGCAAGCGTCGGCGGATGCAAGGTCTGGAGTAACAAGGCTCGGAGCCCACCGACGAGCATGGAGAGGTCGCTGTGGACTGCCCATACCGCAGACGTCGGCGGAAAGCGGCGGTCACCCTCGAATGGAGGAAGCGTGCGGGGCTCAGGGTCTCCAGCCAACATCGCTCGCACGCCACGCCCGATCCGCTCGCGCAGCTCCGAAAGAGGATCAGCCCGAGTGTTCGCCATAGCTGCACGGTAGGCGACGCTCCGGCTCGATGGGAGACGGGGTGCTCGACGCCCCCCACGCCACCGCCCCTGGATCTGGCTAGCGTCGCGCTGTGCTCGTTCTTCATCCTTTGTCCGTTGACACCGTCACGCGACTACATGTCGCCGGCCTGGACTCGTCGGCGGTCGAGGCCCTGATCCGAGTTGCGCTCGTGGAAGATCTTGCCGACGGTATTGACGTCACATCGGTTGCGACGATCCCCATCGATCAACGTTGTGCCGTGACGTTTACGGCTCGTGAAGCCGGTGTCGTCGCCGGCCTTCCGATCGCAGCTGCGGTGGTCGAAATGGTGTGCGGTGAGGCAGCGAGCAGCTTCGACTACTTGGTCGCCGACGGAGATGTGGTCGAGTCGGGTTCTTCGGTCGCCCGAGCCACCGCCCCGACGGGCTTGTTGCTCACGGCTGAACGGAGCGCACTCAACGTGCTCTGCCATCTCTCGGGGATTTCGTCCCAGACCGCTCGCTGGGTAGCAGCGCTCGCCGGAACCAGTGCAACCGTCCGCGATACGCGCAAGACGCTTCCAGGTCTTCGAGCGATTCAGAAGTACGCCGTTCGCTGCGGTGGCGGGGTCAACCATCGCATGGGCCTCTTCGACGCTGCGTTGGTCAAAGACAACCACCTTGCCAGTGCTGGCGGG
>Ga0222718_10001206_pt1 | contig 25633 bp, 21 predicted proteins | sample C33_27DmetaG_FD_165045 | JGI IMG/M metagenome (GOLD analysis project Ga0222718, IMG submission 165045) | Estuarine water microbial communities from San Francisco Bay, California, United States - C33_27D | ecosystem: Environmental > Aquatic > Marine > Unclassified | place: USA: California...
CGTGAGCGAACCGGTAGATCCGGCTGTGCTCGAGGTAGCGCCCGAGGATGCTCCGCACGCTGATGTTGTCCGACAGTCCGGGCACCCCGGCGCGGATGCACGAGATCCCGCGGACCACCATTTCAACGGGCACCCCGGCGTCGCTCGCTCGGTAGAGCGCGTCGATCATCACCGGATCAGCGATCGAGTTGCACTTCATGCGGATCGAACCCTCAGCCCCGAACTCCATCTCGCGCTCGACCAGGTCGATGAGTTGCGACCGCAGACCTCGCGGGGCGACCAACAGGGTGCGATAGTCGTCGGAGCGGCTGAAGCCGGTCAGGTGGTTGAAGAGATGTACGACGTCGGCGCCGATCGCCGGGTCACTGGTGATGTATCCGAGGTCCTCGTAGAGCCGCGCCGTGCGACCGTTGTAGTTGCCGGTGCCGATGTGGCAGTAGTGCCGAAGGCGCTCGCCGTCGTCGCGCACGACGAGCACCACTTTGGAGTGGGTCTTCAACCCGACCATGCCGTAGACGACGTGCACTCCGGCCCGCTCGAGCCGGCGAGCCCACTGGATGTTCGTCGCCTCATCGAACCGCGCCTTCAACTCCACGAGCACCGCCACCTGCACGCCACGCTCAGCGGCGCGGATCAGGCTGCGCAGGATCGGGCTGTCGGCGCCCGAGCGATAGAGCGTCATCTTGATGGTCTGCACATGCGGGTCGTCGGCTGCCTGGGCGATGAACGCCTCAACACTGCTCGAGAAGCTCTCGTAGGGGTGGTGGACGAGAAGCGCGCGGTCATCGACCACATCGAAGAGGCTGCGGTCGGCCTCCTCAGCCGCGAGGATTCGGCCAGCCGTGGTGGGCACCCAGGGCCGATCCCTGAGGTCGGGACGGTCAAGCCCGTGCAGTTGGAACAGACACGACAGGTCGAGCAGCGTCGAATGCTCGGTGACATTGCGCCCGTCGATGCCGAGTTCACGCACCAACAGACCGAGCATCTCGGGGCTGACGCTCCGGTGCACCTCGAGGCGGACCGGCCGGTTGAACCGCTGTTTCCGCAGTTCGAGCTCGACCGCCTCAAGCAGGTCGTCGGCCTCATCCTCCTCGAGCGCGAGATCGGCATTGCGCGTCACCCGGAACGTCGCCCACTCCTCCACCACCATGCCGACGAACAAGGTGTCGAGATGAGCGGCGATCACCTCCTCGGCGGGCACAAACCGGCCGTCACCGAGTGGAACGAACCGCGGGAAGATCTTCGGGATCTTCAGTCTCACGAAGCGGCGCTCGGCCGTCGACGGATCGGCGACCGTCACCGCGATCGACAGCGCGAGGTTCGAGATGTACGGGAACGGGTGCCCAGGGTCAACGGCAAGGGGAGTGAGCACCGGAAAGATGCGGTCCTCGTAGAAGGCGCGGGCCGCGAGCCGGTCGCCGAGGTCGAGATCGCTCCACCTCACGATCGAGATGCCGACCTCGCTGAGCGCCGGCAGGAGATCGTCGACGAGTAGCGACTCCTGACGACGCACGAACGCGGCGACCCGCGTGCCGATCTCGGCGAGTTGTTGGGCTGGCGTCAAGCCTTCTGGAGTCTCATCCTCGACTCCTGCGGCGATCTGATCCTTGAGGGCGGCGACGCGAACCTGGAAGAACTCGTCGAGGTTCGATGAGGCGATCGCGATGAACTTGAGCCGTTCGAGCAGCGGGATGCCCGGCTCGTCAGCGAGGTCAAGGACCCGCTCGTTGAAGTCGAGCCAACTGATCTCGCGGTTGAGATATCGCGGGCTCGGCGCGAGGGAAGTGTCCGGCTGCGCGCCGACCGACGGGTCGTGGAGCGTCATGAGCGTGTGATCCTCGGTCCGTCGACGACGGCCGGCGTCACTCCTCGAATTCGGGGTCGGGACGGCCGAGGTCCCATTCGAGGGAGATGAGCTCACGCTCAGCGTCGCGGTTGATCCGCTCGCGATTGCGTCGGAACTGCGGGTCGGCCTCGGTCAACAGAACGAGCCGGGCTAGCGCGCGCGCCCTGAAGACGTCCATGAGCTTGGTGTCGCCCCAATCGGCATTGATCTCCCAGTGAGGGGACACCGGGCCGATGTAGGTGATGCGGGCATGGCCTCGCGGCGGGGCGTCGACTGCGAAATCGGTCATAGCTGACGACGTTACCGGCGTCAGTCGGTCCTGTGAACCCGCGCTGGGTGAACAGTCGGTGCCGATCGGACGAGCAGGAGCGTCGCTGTCGTCATGAAAACGTAAGAATTTCGTGAGATTCGGCCCACAAGAACGGAAAATCCGTGCCTGAATATGTCGTTTGTGTTACATTCATGGCGCACCCGGATCCGGCTTCGCCGGAAACCACCACTGGAGGACAGATGACCACCACCAGAACACTGCTCACCGCGGTTCCGAGCACCGATCAGGAATCGGTCACCGCCTGGATGCAGGCAGGGAACTGCCGGCGATACGAGACCGAGATCTTCTTCCCGAGCGACGGCGCCGGAGTCGACCGAGCCCGCGCGATCTGCTCGCGATGCCCCATCGTCGACCGATGCCTCGACTACGCCCTCGAGAACCGCATCGAGCACGGGGTGTGGGGAGGATGCAGCGAGCGGGAGCGCCGCCGCATCCTGCGCCGACGCAACCTCGCGCCAGCCGTCTGAACGATCAGTTCTTCGAGGAGTCGTCGGCCGCGTCGGCCTCAGCAGCACCCTCAGCGAGACCCTTCTTCAGCTCACTCTGGGCCTTGCCCAAGTTGCGAGCGACCTTCGGGAGCTGCGAGCCGCCAAACACGACGAGCACGATCACGAGGACGATGATCCATTCCGCACCACTGGGCATGCCATCACACTACCCGCAGCCCGCTGCCGACATCGCGCAGTGGGGTCAGGCTCCCATGACGGCGCGCACCGCCTGCGCCCGCTGACGCCGGATTCGGCGCCGCTCACGCTCGGAGAGGCCGCCCCAGATGCCGAACTTCTCGCCGTTGCGGAGCGCGAACTCGAGGCAGTCATCGCGAACGACGCAACCACGGCACACCTCCTTGGCCTCCCGGGTGGACGCGCCACGCTCCGGGAAGAAGAGGTCGGGGTCGACTCCCAGGCAGTTCGCGTCGTCCTGCCAGTTCTCAGTCGGTTCGACCGAGTCGCTCATGTTCGCTCCGTGTCCGCCGCTGGCCGCCAGCCCCGTCGGGGCAGGTCGAAACCACGGCTGTAATTACAACGGTGTCATTGTTCCATAGCACAGGGTTTCCGTGCAAGGGCGTATTTCTCAGCGCCCCAAGCAGGCACGATCCGAGAGGTCAACCAATGCGCCGCGTGGAGGTTCGCCGACGACGTCCCTCGACGAAATCGTCGAGCACGAAATCACCCAGACGATCGTTCGTCGTATAGAACGCTCGCCCCCGGTTGATCGCTGACATCCGATCCACGAACGCGGTCAGTGCTGACGTCGCGTCGAGCACGAAGGTGTTGATGGTGATGCCCGCCCGAGTGCAACGCGCCACCTCGGCGAGCGTCTCCCCCACCGTCTCCGCCGTCGGCGGATAGTCAAACACGATGCGACCGTCCGAGCGCTCGTGGGCGGTCGGCTCGCCGTCGGTGATCATCACCACCTGACGCATCCCGTGCTCCTTCGACAGCATGCGCCTCGCGATGCGCAGGCCGAGTTGCATATTTGTGCCGTATTCGTAGTCCCACGACACCTCGGGCAACTCCGTGGCAGTCAGCTCTCTCGCCCCCGACGCGAAACCGACCAAACCGAGGAAATCGCGCGGGTACCTCGACCGGATCAACGTGTGCAACGCCAAGGCGGTCTTCTTCGCGGGAAGAAAGTTGCCGCGCATCGGCATCGACATCGACAGATCCACCATCACCACCGTCGCCGCGCGGCTCAGGTGCTCACTGCGGACCACCTCAAAATCCTCTGCCTCCAGCCCCACCGGGGTACCCGGACCCGACCGCGAAATCGCGTTCCGGATCGTCCGATGCAAGTCAAGATCGAAGGGATCACCGAACTCATGAGGCTTCGTCTCGTGGCTGGCCTCCGAGCCGCGACCGAGCACCGGAACCGGATGGCCACCTAACCGCTCCCGCCGCATCGACGCGAAGATCTCACGAAGCGCACCCTGGCCGATCGCCCGTAGCCCGCGCGGCGTCAGCTGGAGCCGTCCCTCCCGACGTTCGGCCAGACCGGCGTCCTCCAGGATCTGCGACAGCCGGGCCATCTCCGAGAGCGACCGCGCGGCGTCCTCGCCGAGCAGCTCGGCCACCCGCTCCGGATCGAGCTCCGAGAGCGCTCCCGGTCCGCGAGCCCCCGACAGAATCTGCTCGATCAGGTCGAGATCCCCGAGATCCGCCGCCGCCCGAAGCTCCGACTCGCGCCCCGACGACCCGTCGCCGGAGAACGGATACGAGGCGTCCCAATTGAGATCACCGAACTGCCGCCGCAGGCTCTCCGAGAGCGCGCCCATCTGACGAGCGAGTTCCCCGTCCCCGGCGAACCGCTCCGCCAACTCGGCCATCTGCGCCCGCTGCTCCGGAGTCATCGAGTTCATCAAGGCCTGCGCAGCCGCCATACGACGCGCCATCGACTCGAGGAGCTCATCAAGTGACTTCGGGTCGTCGGGGAACATGTCGCCAAACCGCTCCATGAACTCCTCGAACCGTGGATCCTCGCCTGCATCGCGGCGGGCCACCATCTCGTTGAGTTCGCCGAGCATCTCCCGGACGCGGGCGACGTCTTCCGGGGTCGTCGCCCTCATCCCCTCGGCAAGCCGATCAACCGCCTCTTGCACCGTCTCGGCGCGGATGCGCTCCACCAGATCCTCAAGGCGCCTCGCCGCCTCGCCCGATTCGAAGTCGTGCGACTGCAACGAGCCGATCCGGTCAGGCAACGCATCGGGCAACAACTCGAGTGAGGCATGACGCCTCGCCGCTGCCTCGCGACCGGCGGCCATACGACGCTCATCACCAGAGCGCTCGGCCTCCGACGCGGCCCGATCGATAGCGTGCCGCTCCTCGTCGATGATGTCCTCAAGCTCGCGTGACCAGGCCGCGAGGCGACCATCGGGATCAGCGTCAGCTAGGCGACGGGCTCGCTCCTCCCGAAGCCGCTCCAAGACCTCCGACAACCCCTCGAGACGACCTCGTTCGCCGAGATCCAACCCCTCCCGCATGAGCTGCCGGAGCGCGGCCTCGAGATCGCCGTGATGCATGAGATCGTCGCTCAGACCGTCGAGCAGGGATTCCGCATCGAGATCGATCCCGCGCTGGGTGCCGTCCCACCGCGAGTAGGCGAACCGGCTCCCCATGTCGCCACCGTAGTTCCGCCACCCGCCGCCAGGGCCGGCCGAGCCGGCATCTGCCCCGATGTCCCCGCCGCCGGCTTCACGCCTAGTCTGAGCAGGTGCGCGTCCCACGAACCTTCGTGTTCCTCGATCTCTCAGGGTTCACGAACTACACCGCCGCGTACGGCGATGACGCCGCTGGCCGCATCCTCAGCACCTTCCGCACCCTCGTGCGCGAAGTTGCCTCCGAGCGTGGTGTCCGAATCGCCAAGTGGCTCGGCGACGGCTGCATGATCGTCAGCGTCGATCAGGCCGGCGCCATCGAGTTCACCATGGACCTCGAACGACGCGCCGCGAGGGTGTGCGCCCCGCTCACCCTGCGCGCCGGGCTCGCGACCGGTCACGCCCTGCTCTTCGAGGGCGACGACTACATCGGCTCCGCCGTCAACATGGCCTCACGCCTCTGCGACCACGCCACCAACTTCGACGTGCTCATGCCGACCATGCACCTCGAACGTCTCCCCGAGGGCGTCGAAGCGGAGCAGTACGGAGAGGTCGAACTGCCGGGATTCCCCGGCGCGGTCGACGTGGTTCGGCTGTCGGGCACCCCGACGCGCACCGACCGCAACGACACCGGGGAACTCTGGACCCGGACCCCCTTCGGCTGACGGCGCGCCCGGATCAAGAACGCGAACGGTACGTCGCGCCCGAGGACGCCTCGTCTTTGTTGAGCCGCCGCGAGAGGTGCAACCCCTCCAAAACGAACTCGACTGCCGACGCGAGCGCGGCGGCTGAGGCATCCGGACCCGCGAGCGGCGCGACCGCTGCGCTGAGCCCCGGCACTTCGGTGGCCAGCGCCGCCAACTCCGCGCTCGGCAACCCCTCGCCGGTATGCGCCACGAGGCCCTCCTCGAACGCCTCCACCACCGGGGTGGTGAGCGACGGATCGACGAGATCGCGGAACGCGGAGAGCACCGCCTGACGCAGCAGGTTCTCGAACACCGCCCCCTCCCGGCCGTCCTCGAGGGCCTCGATCTCGATCTTGCCGATCGAGGTGGCCGCGAGAGCATCGAGGTCGTCGATGCGCGCCACGGCCTCGGACTCTCCACTGCGCAACGCGCGACGCAGCGCGTTCGCCGCGAGCGCCTCATAGTTGGCGACACTCAACCGCACACTCACACCGCTCCGCTGATTCACCTGACTACTCGAACGAGCCAGATGGCTGAACTCGGCAACTACCCGCATCAGGTGCTCGGGGACCTCCACCGAGACACCGGAGTCACCCACCACGGGGGGCGTCGCCTCGGCGAGCATGATTCGCTGCTCAAGCTCGACGGTCAGGGGGTAGTGAGTGCGAATCTGGCTCCCGAACCGATCCTTCAGCGGGGTGATGATCCGACCACGGCTCGTGTAGTCATCCGGATTCGCCGAGGCGATCAACATGACATCGAGCGGGAGCCGCACCCGATGCCCCCTGATCTGGACATCGCGCTCCTCGAGCACGTTCAGGAGCCCCACCTGGATCCGCTCCGCCAGGTCGGGGAGTTCGTTGATCGCGAAGATGCCGCGATTCGTCCTCGGTACCAACCCGTAATGCAGGGTCAACTCATCGGAGAGATAGCGACCCTCGGCCACCTTGATCGGATCGACCTCACCGATCAAATCGGCGATGGACGTGTCTGGGGTGGCGAGCTTCTCGCCGAACCGGTCATCCCGATGCACCCAAGCGATCGGCGTCTCATCACCCAACTCATCGGTCAGGTTCCGCGCGTACCTCGACACCGGCTGATACGGGTCGTCATTGATCTCGCTGCCAGCGACGATCGGCAAGAACTCGTCGAGCAGCCCGGTGAGCGATCGGATCATCCGGGTCTTGGCCTGCCCGCGCTCGCCGAGCAAGATCACGTCATGCCCGGCGAGGAGGGCGTTCTCCAGCTGCGGCATCACCGTGTCCTCGTAGCCGAGGACGCCCTCGAACAGCGGCTCGCCGGCAGCCACACGCGCGACAGCGTTGGCGCGGATCTCCGATTTCACCGAGCGCGACACCCATCCCGAGGCGCGCAACTCACCGAGGGTCGAGATCGTTGGGGGCATGCGGCGAACCTATACGGCACCGCCCGCCCGCGGCCGATCGAGCCGACCTCCGTCGGTACGCTCGCGCCGTGGAGCTCGATGGTCCGTGGCGGGTCGCCCCCGTCGACGACCGCATCCGACGCCTCGCGATCGGTCCCGACATCGACGACAGCGCGTGGGCGACCATCGACGTGCCCGGCCGTATCGAGCCCGGTCTCGGTCGCCCGGTCATGCTCCGCCGATCGATGACGCTCAGCCCGCGCGAGGGGGACCGACGACGCTGGGTCGTCCTCGAGCAACTGTCGGGCCGCGCCGACCTCTGGCTCGACGGTGCCTACCTCGGTGACCCGGTCGCGCGTCTCACACCGCACGCCCTCGAGATCACGCGACTCTCCGACCTCGGGAGTGAGCACACCCTCGCCGTCGAACTCAACGACAACACCAACGCCGGATCAATCTCCGGTCACCGTCACAACTGGCCGCTCACCGCCGGGCTGACCGGACCCGTGCGCATCGTCGACACGGGCCCGGTTCGCATTGATCGACTCCGTGTGCTGTGCCGCGATGCCGACGACTCCCGTGCCCACCTCCTGTTCCGGCTCGCCCTGGACAGCGACCGAGGTCGCCAGGCCGAGGTGATCACCACCGTGGACGGCGAAGAGGTCGACCGGTCGACTCGCACCCTCGCCCAAGGGATCAACCGCGTCGGTTGGGGACTCGACCTGCCCGAACCCCGACTCTGGTGGCCCCAAACCCTCGGCGACCAGCCGCTCGTCGACATCGACGTACAGGTTCGAGTCGACGGAGAACGGAGCGATTCATCGCTCCGCCGGGTCGGGCTGCGCCACATCGCTTGGGACGGCCCCATCTGCTCTGTGAACGGCGAACGGCTCTTCATCAAGGGGGCCAACCTCCTCCCTGTCGATGCCGGTGCCGACAACGCCGCCGACCCGATCGAACGGTCAGAGCATTTTGTTCGACGCGCCCTCGACATTGGCCTTGAGGCACTCAGAGTGCACAACCACGTCGGTCACCCCTCCCTCTACGCCGAGGCCGATCGCTCAGGGCTCCTGATCCTCCAGGACATCCCGCTGCCCGATGCCCCGCTCCGCCACGCTCGAAGCGCGGTGACCGCGAGGGTTCGCGACCTCGTCGACTCGCTCGGGCACCACCCGAGCATCGCCAGCTGGACACCACATCAGGTGATCGACGGCGAGCGCTGGCGCTCCCGACCAACCGCGGACAACGTCATTGAGGCGCGGCTTAGGCACGTCACCAGGAGCCGAACACCGTCACCACAACGGGCACTTCTCGACCTCTGGGCTGGCCGATCCCTCGAACACCTCGACTCGACGCGCTCTGGAGCGCGCCTACCCCGTGTTCTCGCGAGCCTCCCTCTGCTCGACCGCGCCGGCAGCCACCTCTACCTCGGGTGGAACGAGGGTGAGGCCAGCGACCTTCCTCGCCTCACTCGACGCCTCCCAGCCGTCGCGCGATTCGTGGGCGAGTTCGGCTTCCCCGCGATCAACCGGTCGACCGCCGAGCAACTGCGGAGCGATATCGACGACGCTCGCTCCTCGCTCGGCTTCGATCCCGACACACTCCTCGAGCGTGTGCCGCCGGCGCAGCACCGAGACCTCGACGCCTGGGTGTCAGCGGTCGGCACGCAACAGGCCGACGTGGTCCGCCACACCGTCGAGCACCTCCGCCGCCTCCGCTACCGACCGTGTGGAGGCTTCACCGTGTTCTGCCTTAACGACCCGACCCCCGGCTGGGGTTGGGGCCTGATCGACTCCGACGGAACCGAACGCCCAGGATTGGCCGCCCTCGCTGATGCCTGCCGGCCGGTGACCGTGATCGTCGACCGACTCGGCGCGGAGATCGCCGCCGGAAGTTCGCAGACGCTCGCCGTCCATGTGGTGAGCGACCTGCGCTACGACATCGGCGAGGCCATTGTTGATATCGAGATCACCGGTCCCGGCCTCCAACTGACCCGCCGATTCTCGGGCGCCGTCGACGCGGACTCCTGCTCGGCGGTCGGCACGGTCACCTTCAGAGCGCCCGAAGAATGGGGGGTTGTCGACGTGACGGCCACCATCAGCGCCGACGGGATGACCGCCGAGCACCATCAAACGGTGGCGATCCAACTCCCCCTCTAGTTGAGCGGCGCGCCGCCCGCGCGGGTCAGACCCGAGAGAGCGACTTGCGGTTGATCGTCTTCGCCTTGCGGTAGTCGGCGTTCATCAGAGCGATCACATCGATCGAGATCTCCTTCGGGCACGCCGCCTCGCACTCACCGTGGTTGGTGCAGGACCCGAAACGATCGTCCATGGTCTCAACCATGTTCTCCACCCGCTGGTAGCGCTCGGCCTGACCCTGAGGGAGCAGATTCAGATGGGTGACCTTCGCACCGGTGAACAGGTTCGCCGCGCCGTTCGGACATGCCGCGACACACGCTCCGCAACCGATGCACTGAGCGGCGTCCATCGCGGCGTCGGAGACGGGCTTCGGGATCGGCGTGAGATTCGCGTCGGGGGCACCACCGGTGGCCGCCGTGATGAACCCGCCCGACTCGACGATGCGGTCGAAGGCCGACCGGTCGACCATGAGGTCGCGAACGATCGGGAAGGCGCTCGCCCGCCAGGGCTCGATCACGATCGTGTCACCGGAGGAGAACTTGCGCATGTGCAACTGACACGTCGCCGTCGCCCGCTCGGGGCCATGAGCCTGGCCATTGATCATGAGCGAGCACGTCCCGCAGATCCCCTCACGGCAGTCGTGATCGAACACGACGGCGTCCTCGCCGCTCTCGACGAGCCGCTCGTTGAGGATGTCGAGCATCTCGAGGAACGATGCCTCGTCGGTGATCTCATCGATGACGTGGGTGTCGAAACGCCCGGCATCGTTCGGACCCGACTGCCGCCAGATCTTCAGCGTGAGGTTCTTCAGGGTGCCGCTCACTTGTAACTCCTCGTCTGGAAACCGACCTCCTCGTAGGCGAGGGGTTCCTTGTGCAGGGTGGGCTGTGTCGCATCGCCGGTCCACTCCCAAGCCGACACGTGCGCGAAGTTCTCGTCGTCGCGGAGCGCCTCGCCGTCATCGGTCTGATGCTCGGCCCGGAAGTGTCCACCACAGGACTCCTCCCGCTCGAGGGCGTCGCGGCACATGAGCATGCCGAGCTCGAAGAAGTCCTCGACTCGACCGGCCTTCTCGAGGGTCTGGTTGAGCCCGTCCTCGCCACCGGTGACGCGAAGGTCCTTCGAGAACTCCTCGTACAGGGCGGGGATCTCCGAGAGCGCCTTGTCGAGGCCGGCCTCGGTGCGCTCCATGCCGCAGTAGTCCCAAATGATCTTTCCGAGCTCGCGATGGAAGTAGTCAGGCGACCGGGTACCGCCGATCGACGCGAGACGGTGATAGCGGTCGCGGGCCTCGGCCTCTACCCGGGCGAACTCGGGATGGCTCGTGTCGGGGATCGACTTGTTGAGCCACTGCGACAGATAGTTCGAAATCGTGTAGGGAAGCACGAAATACCCGTCCGCGAGACCCTGCATGAGCGCCGAGGCGCCCAAGCGGTTCGCACCGTGGTCGGAGAAGTTCGCCTCACCCGCGGCGTAGAGGCCAGGGATGGTGGTCATGAGCTCGTAGTCGACCCAGAGTCCACCCATCGTGTAGTGCGATGCCGGGTAGATGCGCATGGGCGTGTCGTAGGGGTTCTCTCCGGTGATCCGCTCATACATGTCGAAGAGGTTCCCGTAGCGCTCCGCAACCACGTTGCGACCGAGACGGCCGATGGCGTCGGCGAAGTCGAGGTAGACCCCGTTCTGTTTCGGGCCGACACCCTGACCGGAATCGATCGCTCGCTTCGCGGCGCGTGAGGAGATGTCGCGAGGCGCGAGGTTGCCGAAACTCGGGTAGAGCCGCTCGAGGTAGTAGTCGCGGTCGCTCTCCGGGATGTCCTGCGGGGAGCGGGTGTCACCCGCCATCTTCGGCACCCACACACGACCGTCGTTGCGGAGCGACTCCGACATGAGCGTCAACTTCGACTGGAAGTCATCGCTCTGGGGAATGCAGGTGGGATGGATCTGCGTGTAGCAGGGGTTCGCAAACAGCGCGCCGCGCCGATGCGCGCGCCACGCCGCGGTCACGTTGCAGGCCATCGCGTTCGTCGAGAGGAAGAAGACGTTGCCGTAACCGCCGGTGGCGAGCACCACGGCGTGAGCGGAGTGCGAGGAGACCTCACCGGTCATCAAGTCGCGCACCACGATGCCGGCGCAGCGACCGTCGATGTTGACGACATCAACCAACTCGGTGCGGTTGAACAGACGGACGTTGCCGATGCCGATCTGACGCGCGAGCTGCTGGTAGGCGCCGAGCAGCAACTGCTGACCGGTCTGGCCGCGGGCGTAGAAGGTGCGGCTGACCTGCGCTCCACCGAAGGAGCGGTTGTCGAGCATGCCGCCGTACTCGCGCGCGAAGGGCACCCCTTGGGCGACCATCTGGTCGATGATGTTGACCGAGACCTGAGCGAGACGGTGGACGTTGGACTCACGCGAGCGGAAGTCGCCGCCCTTGATGGTGTCGTAGAAGAGGCGGTGCACCGAGTCACCGTCACCGCGGTAGTTCTTCGCGGCGTTGATGCCACCCTGGGCGGCGATCGAGTGGGCGCGGCGCGGTGAGTCGTGGAACGTGAAGGCGTCGACCTGGTAGCCGAGCTCGGCGAGGGTGGCGGCCGCCGAGGCGCCCGCCAAGCCGGTGCCGACCACGATCACTTTGAACTTCCGCTTGTTCGCGGGGTTCACCAGCTTCTCGTTGGCCTTGAAGTTGTCCCACTTGTCGGCGAGCGGACCCTCCGGGGTCTTCGAATCGAGGGTGGGGCGGTCGAGGGTCATGCTCATGTCATGTTCCTTCCGGTCACGTGTGCGCGTTTTGTCGTTGTGTGCTGTTCTGGGCGTTCGTCTCTCGGGGCTGGGTCACACCGCGGGATGTTGGATCACGCCAGCGAGCACCATGATCGGGAACGACACGTTCCCGACGACGACCGCAGTCGCGATCGCAGTCGCGATCGAACGTCGCCAGCGGTTGAACCGGGGGTTGTTCCATCCCATCGACTGGAACAGGCTCCACACCCCGTGAAACAGGTGGATGCCAAGCGCGATGTTGGCAGCGATGTACAGCACCGCGACGGGCAGCCTGCTCAGGCTCGCATCGAGGTTCCGGTAGACCGCCCCGTACTCGAAGTCGGGGTTCAACCAACCCCAGGTGAGATCGGCCAAGTGCCAAGCGATGAACACGACCACGAGGATCCCGGTCCAGCGCATGGAGCGGCTTGCGAAATTGGCGACCTGATAGTCGCGAGCGCCCTGGTAGCGCACCGGACGGGCGCGACGGTTGATCACGGTGAGCGAGTAGGCGGCATGGAGGTGAAGCGCGAGCGCGGCGATCAGGCCGAGTCGCAAACCCCAAAGGGCGTAGCCATGGGGCAGGATCGGCACGAGCAGCTCGCGGAGAAACTCGGCGTAGACGTCAAGGTCGTAGACCATCTCGCCGTTGTGCTCGACGAGGCCGATGTAGGCCTTCAAGTTGCCGACCATGTGGCCGATGATGAAGAGGATCCCGATGATGCCGGTGATCGCCATCACGTACTTCTTGCCCACCGCGGTGCCGTACAGATCGAGGAGGAACGGCTTGCGGGAGGTCGTCTTCTTCACCGCGGTTCCGGACACCGGACCGCGCTGCATCGTCTGCGACATAGCGGAGAAACTAGTGCCCGACCTCGGCCTCCGGCGCATCCTCCGACGCATCCTCGGTGGCCTCGGGGGTGCCATTCGGCACGCCGCGGTCGACTCCGCGTATGGCCGTCGGGCCGAAGGTGGTGGCGCAGGCGCGACACCAGAAGGCCTGCTCCAGTTCCGTTCCGCACGGAGCGTGCACGAGCGACACCGTCTCCCCTTCCCCATCGCCGTGGTCCTCGCTCCATCGAACGAGGGCGACCAGCACCGGCGAGAGGGCGATGCCGGCCTCAGTGAGCCGGTACTCGTGACGGACCGGGTTCCGCTGATACGGCACCTTGGTCATCACCCCATGCTCAACGAGGCGACGGAGCCGCTCGGTGAGGATCGGGCGGGCGATGCCGAGGTCGTCGCAGAAGTCGTCGAATCGGCGAATACCGCGAAGCCCAGCGCGGACGATGAGGATCGACCACCGATCACCGATCACCCGGAGGGCGCGCTCAATCGCCTCACCACCCTGATCGCGGGGACCGTCGCTCATGGTCTGATCATACGGGACCCCTTCTCGACAGTTCTGAAACAGAACTCACTCGGCTAGGGTTCGCCCATGACCGACGACCGCCTCCTGCTCGAGGCGTCCGCCACCGACCTCATGAGCGAGGCCGCCGAGCGCCGCGACCACACCTTCGGCACGCGGATCACCTACTCCCCCAAGGTCTTCATCCCCCTCACCATGCTCTGCCGCGACTCCTGCGGTTACTGCACCTTCGCCCAACCCCCCGCCCGGCTCGCCTCGCCATATCTCACGCCGGAGCAGGTGCTCGCCATCGCTCGACACGGCGCGCGCACCGGATGCCACGAGGCGTTGTTCACCCTCGGAGAGGCACCCGAGGAGCGGTACTCCGTCGCGGGCGACTGGCTCAAGCTCAACGGCTACGACTCCACCACCCACTATCTGCACGAGATGGCCCGGCTTGTCCTCGACGAGACCGGGCTGCTCCCCCACGCCAACGCCGGCGCGATCAGCCGAGACGAACTCGCCCTCCTCCGCTCCGTCAGCCCGAGCCAAGGGATGATGGTCGAGACCCTCCGCGATGACCTCCCCTGTCATCGCGGCGCCCCCGACAAGACCCCCGAGCGACGACTCGCCACCCTCGAATGGGCCGGGGAGCTGTCGATCCCGTTCACCACCGGCGTCCTCATCGGTATCGGTGAGAACCGAACCGACCGACTGGCCGCCCTCCGAGCCATCACCGAGAGCCATCTTCGGCACGGTCACATTCAAGAGGTCATCGTTCAGAACTTCCTGCCGAAACCCGGCACTGCCATGCGCGACGAGCCGCCCTGCGACACCAACGAGTTCCTCTGGACGATCGCCGCCGCCCGCCTGATCCTCCCCAACGAGATTCATCTCCAGGCGCCGCCGAACCTCTCCGACGACTTCGCCTCGCTCATCGCTGCCGGGATCGACGATTGGGGTGGCGTGTCACCGGTGACTGCCGACCATGTCAATCCGGAACGGCCGTGGCCCGCCCTCGATCGCCTGCGCCAGGTCACCGAGGCCGCCGGACACACGCTCGCGCCCCGGCTCACCGTGCATCCGGAGCACGCGCTCAACCCCGGTCGGTGGATCGATCCGGGGCTGCACTTCGCCGTGCTCGACCGAAGCGACGCCGAGGGGCTCGGCCGAGACGACCCCGGGGCGATCTGGCCCGAGCGGGCCACCGCCGCCGACGTCGTCCACGACGGCGCCGAGGTGGTGCTCATCGGCCACCGCTCCACCGCCTGGTACTCAGGAGCCACCGAAGAACCCGCCACCCTGATCCCCGGCGTCGGCACCCGAGCCGACGGACCCGTCCAGCGAGTGATCGATCGTGTGCGCGCCGGCGAAGCCGCTGATCACGACGATCTCGTCACCCTGTTCTCCGCCCGAGGGCCCGAGGTGGTGGCCGTCGCCGAACTGGCCGACCAGTTGCGTTACGAGGCAGTCGGCGACACCGTCACCTGGGTCCACAACCGCAACATCAACTACACGAATGTGTGCACGTTCAAATGCCGATTCTGCGGCTTCTCCAAGGGGCCGATGTCGCTCAACCTGCGAGGCACCCCCTACCTGCTCACCCTCGACGACATTGCTGAACGAGCGCGCGAGGCCGAGGCCCTCGGCGCCACCGAGGTCACCCTCCAGGGTGGCATCCACCCCGACTTCGACGGCGACTACTACATCGACGTGACCCGGGCGGTCAGAGAGGCGGCGCCGAGCCTGCACATCCACGGCTTCACCGCCCTCGAGGTGACCGAAGGCGCCCGCCGACTCGGAGAGGACCTCGTCACCTACCTCGGGCGACTCCGCGATGCCGGGCTCTCCTCCCTGCCCGGCACCGCAGCCGAGATCCTCGACGACCCGATACGAGAGATCCTCTGCCCCGACAAGATCACCACCGACCAGTGGCTCGACTGCCACGCCGCCGCCCACGAGGTCGGACTCCACTCGAACATCACCATGATGTTCGGCGCCGTCGAGCACCCCGATTCCTGGGCACGGCACATCGTGCGCACCCGCGACCTCGCCCGAGTGACCGGCGGGTTCACCGAGTTCGTCGGCCTGCCCTTCGTGCACATGGCGTCGCCCATCTATCTCCAGCGCCGCTCACGCCGCGGACCGACCTTCCGAGAGACTCTCCTCGTGCACGCCGTCGCCCGAATCGCCTACCGCGGCGTGATCGACAACATCCAGCTGTCATGGGTCAAGATCGGGGCCTCCGCGGCCCGCCAGCTGCTTCGGGCCGGATGCAACGACCTCGGTGGCACCCTGATGGACGAGAACATCTCGCGCGCCGCGGGGGCGAGCCACGGCCAGGCGATGGACCTCTCAGCCTTCAGCGACCTTGTGGCGCCCCTCGGACGCCGCCTCACCCAGCGCACCACCTCCTACGGCCGGGTCGACGGATCCACGCCGAAGTCGGTGTCCGGGTTGGAGTCGGTGGCCACCGCCTAGCATCATTGGGTCACTCAACGGGCCGACCGAACCGGTCGTGCCTAGACCCCGCCCACAGGAGGCCCTCACACCGTGGACATGATCCCCTACCTCGCCGCTGCGTCCGCAATCCTCGGACTCGCGCTCGCCGCTTACTACTACCGGGCGGTAGCCGCCGCCTCGCCTGGGGATGACCGCATGGTCTTCCTCATGACCGAGATCCAAAAGGGAGCTCGCGCCTTCCTGTACAAGGAGTACTCCTGGGTCGCGGTCTTCGTGGTCGCCCTCGCGATCCTCCTAGCGATCATCATCGCCCCCCTCGCCGCGATCTCGTACGTGCTCGGCGCGGTGCTCTCCGCCAGTGCTGGCTACGTCGGGATGACCGTCGCCACGATGGCGAACGCCCGTACCGCCGAAGCCGCCAAGGACGGCCCCGGCAAGGCCCTGCCGATCGCGTTCCGCGGCGGCGCCGTGATGGGCTTCACCGTCGCCGGCCTCGCCCTCCTCGGCCTCATGTTCGTCTACCTCCTCTTCGTGGAGTGGCTGCAGGTCGACAAGGCCTTCGAGATCGTCACCGCCTTCGGACTCGGAGCCTCGTCGATCGCGCTCTTCTCCCGTGTCGGCGGCGGCATCTACACCAAGGCCGCCGACGTCGGAGCCGACCTCGTCGGCAAAGTCGAAGCCGGTATCCCCGAGGACGACCCTCGCAACCCGGCCACCATCGCCGACAACGTCGGTGACAACGTCGGCGACGTCGCCGGAATGGGCGCCGACCTCTTCGAGTCGTACGCCGGGTCGATCATCGCTCCGGTCTCCCTCATCGCCTTCGCAGCCGGCATCGGAGCCACCGACATCGGTGACAACCTCGGCTATCTCGTCTTCCCGATGGCGATCGCCTTCGTCGGCATGCTCGCCTCCATCGTTGGCTCGTTCTTCGTTCGCGCCGGGGACTCCACCGACAGCCACGCGCTCTCCAAGGCCCTTCACATGGGCACCAACATCGCGATGGGCCTCACCATCGTTGCCACCTTCGTCGTCGCCTACCTCGTCTTCGACGGCGACGACCAGAAGCCCTGGGGAATCGCGGTCGCCGTCGTCGGCGGTCTGGTTGTCGGCTGGGCCCTCGGTAAGACCGCCGAGTACTACACCTCCGACGCCTTCAACCCAGTGAAGAAGATCGCCAAGCAGTCCGAGACCGGACCCGCGACGACGGTGCTCTCCGGTGTCTCCACCGGCATGGTGTCGGTGGCCGCCTCGGTCGGCCTGATCGTCATCGGCGTGCTCGTCGCCTGGTGGGGTGGCGACCAAGCCTTCGGTGAGGCCGCCATCCCCGGCGGCATCTACGGCATCGCCGTCGCCGCGATCGGCATGCTCGCCACCACCGGTGTCGTCGTCTCGGTCGACGCCTACGGTCCGATCTCCGACAACGCCGGCGGCATCGCCGAGATGGCCCACCTCGACCCGTCGGTCCGCAAGGTCACCGACGCCCTCGACTCCCTCGGCAACACCACTGCCGCCATCGCCAAGGGCTTCGCCGTCGGCTCCGCCGCCCTGACCGCCCTCGCGCTCTTCAAGAGCTTCGAATACGCCATCAAGGCCGCTGGAGGCGAGCTCAACCTGAACGTCGGCGAGGTGGACGCCTTCATCGGCCTCTTCATCGGCGCCGGGCTCCCGTTCCTCTTCGCCGCGCTCACCATCGACGCCGTCGGTCGCGCCGCCAACAAGATGATCGAGGAGGTGCGCCGCCAGTTCCGCGAGATCCCGGGCCTGCGCGAGGGTGCCGAAGGAGCGATCCCCGACTCGGCGCGCTGCGTCGCGATCTCCACCGAGGCCTCACTCCGCGAGATGCTGATCCCCGGCGGACTCGCCATCATCGTGCCGCTCGTAGTCGGGTTCATCTCGGTGAACGCCCTCGGCGGACTGTTGGCCGGTGTGCTCGTGTCCGGCTTCGCGATCGCCATCTTCATGGCGAACGCCGGCGGCGCCTGGGACAACGCCAAGAAGTACATCGAGGCCGGCAACCACGGTGGCAAGGGTTCCGACCCGCACAAAGCTGCTGTGGTCGGCGACACCGTCGGCGACCCGTTCAAGGACACCTCGGGCCCCGCGATGAACATCCTTATCAAGGTGATGACCATCGTGGCGCTGGTGTTCGCCTCCGCCTTCGTCTGATCTGTCCGTCCCGAAGGGCCCGGTCCACATCGCGTGGGCCGGGCCCTTCGACGTTCTCCGACCGAATCGCCTCAGTCCAGCGCGGACGCCACGAAGTCGATGAGCCGCTCGACCGCCCCGACGAGCTCGGGCTCCAAATCGGCGAACGATGACACCTGGGCGATGAGCCGGGCCCAGAACCCCTCGACCGACTCTCCGAGGGCGTCGCAGACCCCCTCTTTCCACGGTGAGCCGAGCGGCACCTCCGGCCAGGCGTCGCGCCCGATCAGCCGGGGTCGGATCCCAGCCCATACATCCACAAACGGATGACCGGTGACGAGCACGTTCGGATTCGTGACCGAGTCGGCGATCCGGCTCTCCTTTGAACCGGGAACGAGATGGTCGAGCAGCACCCCGAGTCGACGATTCGGACCTGGACGAAACTCGGCGACGGCAGCGGCGAGATCATCAGCACCATGAAGGGGCTCGACCACCACCGCCAGCTCCCGCAGCTCATCACCCCAGATGTGTTCGAGAAGCTCGGCATCGTGACGGCCCTCCACCCAGATCCGGTGCGGTCGGGCCACCTGAGCGCGCCCGGGCTCCGACAACACGGCTCCGGCGGCCGATCTGCGTTGCGTCGAGGTCGCGACAGCGGCCGGCCGCACCAACGTCACCGCCCTCCCCTCCAGTAGGAAGCCGCCAGGTTTCCACGAGAAGTGCCGGAGGTGCTGCTGGCGATCGCGCAACGTCAAACCCTCATGCGACCACCGCACGACATCGCCGACATAACCGCTCGAGCGATCCTCGACGACCAGTCCGGTCTCGACCTCCACCTCCGGATAGCGCGGACGAGAGCGCTGCTCAGCGAACTCCTCGAGGATGTCGCGCTCGGGTCGGCGGCTCATCTCCCCAGCGTGACACGGGAACCGATTTGAGCGCCGGACCGTCGAAAGAGGCATGACACGAAACAGCCACACCCGACGTATCAACCCACGGGCCCGACGACTGAGCGCGCTGCTTCCTGTCGCCGCTCTCTTCTTGGCCGCCTGTTCCGGAGGCGATGACTCGGCCGAGCCCTCCGCAGCCGAAACCTACGACAGCGCCGATTGGGCGACCGGTGACGTCGGCTTCGCGGCCGATGGCGCTGCTGAGTTCGCCGCCGCGGAGGAACGATCCACGGGCTCGCTCATCATCGACGAGCAGCGAAGTGTCATCCTCCGAAGCGACGTCACGATCGAGACGACCGACGTGTCAGCTGCCATCGCACGCGTCCAACGACTCGTCGCCTCCCAGCGGGGTCTGATCACCTCGATCTCGGTCGAGAGCGGCGCCGACCAGGGTTGGGCGTGGATGGTCGTGCGGGTCCCGCCCGACCAACTTGACGTGATGCTCGGTGCGCTCTCCGACGATGCCGACCTTGGACGGGTCGTTTCAGAGAGTCGCAGCGCGGATGATGTGACGAGCCAACTCGTCGAACTCGAGGTACGCATCGACAACCTCCGAGAGTCGATCGCCACCGTGCGCCGCATCATGACCGAGGCCGTCGACATCGGCGACGTCGTCCTGCTCGAAGCGGAACTCAACCGGCGACAGACCGATCTCGAGGTAATGCTCGCCCGACAGTCCGATCTCGACGGTCAGGTCGAGATGGCCACCGTGCACCTCAACCTCCACCAGCCTGGAGCACCCACCCCCATCGATGACCGCAATCCCGTGGTCCTCGGGCTCGTCGACGGATGGTCCGCGATGATCGGACTGCTCGCGGCCCTCGCCTACGCCACGGCGGCTGGCGCCCCGCTCATCATCGCGGCCACGGCCGGAGCGATCATCCTGATCCGACGCCGGCGGCTCCCCGCCGAGAACACCAGCCCTGCGGGGTGAGCACCAAATCCAACAGGCCGAGGTTCGGGAGATCGAAGGGGGCTCGCCGCCCGGTGTGCGCCACCACCTCGGGCAACTCGAGGAGACCGGGGCCCGCCGGCGACCATCGGTGCCACCGGGAAGCCGGCGCCTCCACCAGCGAGGTCGTCGGTCGGCCACCCAACTCGATCACACCGTGCACCACACCCGACTGGACGTAGCCCTCGGGCACCTCCTCCGGGTCGCCCGTGGCGTACCACTCGAGATCGACAGCCACCGGAGTTGGGACGCCGTGCCCGCGGCCGAGCGCCTCATCCGGATCGTCGAGGGCGGCCCCCATCGTCTCGTTGCCGATCGTCCACTGGGCGAGCGGCACCTCGCAGACGTGCTCGGCCCAGAGCTGCTCACCCTTCACCAGACCCCAATCGGGTCGAGCGCGCACCTCGAAATCGGCGACATGAATGAGCGGAGCATCGGGCAAGATCACCGCCGACCAGTACCACAGCCAACGTCCGAGCAGTCGATGGGCGCAGATCACCCCGGTCTCACCATCGGGTTCCCAGACGGTGAAGACCCATTCGTCGACGCAACCGTCGTGGGGGCCCTCGTCGGTGGCGGTCACCGGCATCGCGGGCAGACTAGGCCGATGACCGCCGACTCCGCCCCGGACCGGATCCGATATCTGTCCCTCGCCTGGATCCGCGAGCTGTCCGCCGCCGTCGCCGAAAGCGAACGACTCGCCGAATTGGCCGCCGAGCATCGAGTCGCCGTCACCCAGATCGTCACCGCCACGCCGGAGGGCGACGTGGCCTATCACCTGCGCGTCGCCGATGGATCGGCTGCATTCGGCGCTGGCCCCGCCGACGACGAGGACATCCGAATGCAGCAGGACTGGGACACCGCGGTGGCGGTCGCGACCGGGGAGCTCAACGCGCAAGAGGCCTTCGTGACCGGTCGCATCCTCCTCACCGGTGATCGTGAGCTGCTCATGTCATCCCTCGAGGTGTTCGCCGCGCTCGACTCGATCTTCGCCGAGGTTCGCACCCGCACCGACTACGCCTGAGGTCCGCGAGGGTCTCCCCACCTACGATCGGCCTATGCCGATCCATCTGCGCGCCGAAGCCGGCGACTACGCCCCGAGCGTCCTGTGCCCTGGCGACCCGGTGCGCGCCACCTACATCGCCGAGACGTTCTTCGACCCCGGCTTCCGGTGCGTCAACAGTGAGCGAGGCATGCTCGGATACACCGGCACCTTCGACGGTCGTCCGATCAGCGTGCAGACCACCGGCATGGGCTGCCCGTCGGCGGGCATCGTCTTCGAGGAACTCGTCATGCTCGGCGCTCGACGGCTCGTGCGCGTCGGCACTTGCGGTGGGCTCGGCGACGGTATGCGCATGGGCGACACCGTGATCGCCCTCGCCACCAGCACCGACGACGCGACCCCGCTCCGCTACGCCCAGATGCCCGGCTACTCGCCTACGGCCACCCACGGCCTGATCGAATCAGCGGTCGCTTTGTCGCGAGAGGCCGGAGCCACGGTTCACGTCGGTCCGATCGTGACCAGCGGGCTGTTCTACGACTCCGACCCGACGACGTTCGCCACCTGGAAGCGGCTCGGCCATATCGGAGTCGAGATGGAGGCCGCCATGATGTACACCGTGGCCGCCGTCCACCGGTTGGAGGCGCTCGCGATGATGACCGTCTCCGATGTGCTCGGGGAGGACGGGGAGTCGGTGCGGATCAGCGACGAGGAGCTCCGCCGAGGGGTCGACTCGATGATGCGGATCGCCTGCCGGGTCGCCGTCGGCGACTGAGACGCCGCCTCAGATCAGCCCGAGCTCGCGGACCGCGTCGCGCTCCTCCACGAGTTCGCCCGCCGTCGCGTCGATCTTGGCGCGGCTGTACTCGCCGATCTCGAGACCCTGCACGATCTCGTACTTCCCGTCGCGGCACACGCAGGGAAACGACGAGATGATGCCCTCGGGCACTCCATAGGAGCCATCCGACGGGATCGACATCGACACCCAGTCGCCCTCGGGGGTGCCGAGCGACCAGGAGCGGATGTGATCCACCGCCGCATTTGCCGCCGAGGCAGCCGAGGAGGCACCGCGCGCTTCGATGATGGCGGCACCGCGCTTGGCGACCGTTGGAATGAAGGTCTGGTCGACCCACTCGTGGTCGCCGACCGCCTCATAGGCGTTTCGGCCCGCCACCTCGCAGTGGAAGAGGTCGGGGTACTGGGTGGTCGAGTGGTTCCCCCAGATGGTCATGCGACGGACGTCGTTGACGCTGGCGTCGAGACGCTGGGCGATCTGGGTCACGGCGCGGTTGTGGTCGAGTCGAGTCATGGCGGTGAACCGGCCCGGATCGAGGTCTGCGGCGTTCGACATGGCGATGAGCGCGTTGGTGTTCGCCGGGTTACCCACGACGAGCACTTTCACATCACGCTTCGCAGACCGCGACAGCGCCTCGCCCTGCGGTTTGAAGATGCCCCCGTTTGCCGAGAGCAGATCCGAGCGCTCCATACCGGCCTTGCGCGGCATCGCGCCGACGAGCAGGGCGACATCAGCATCACCGAAGGCGACATCGGCGTCGTCGGTGCAGGTGATCGAGTCGAGGAGCGGGAAGGCCGAGTCGTCGAGTTCCATGCGCACCCCCTCGAGAGCGCCGAGGGCCGGCGTGATCTCGAGCAGCTGCAGAGCGATGGGGGTATCGGGTCCGAGCATCGAACCCGATGCGATGCGGAACAGGAGGGAGTAGCCGATCTGACCGGCGGCACCGGTGACTGCGACTCGAACGGGAGAGGCGGAGGAACTCATGGCGCGAGCGTACGCCTGACGCCTCCCCCCTCACCAACCGCGCGTAGCGCGGGACCTCACTGACCGGTGACGTCGCGGATGAGATTGGCGTAGAAGACCTGCCCGTCGGCGGCGAGGTGGATGCCGTCGCCGGCGAAGCACTCCCCGACGCAGTTGCGCGACTCCGCCTCCCAATCGATCACGATGAGGTTGTCATCGGCCTCGGCGTCGCGCGCCTTCAAAATGTCGTTGTTGTGATCGCGCCACGCGAGGTCACCGCGGACGGTGAGCATGATCACCGGCACCTCCGACAGCGGTTCGAGGAACGCGTCGAGGGTCTCCTCGGAGAAGTAGCCGTTCGTGCCGAGGTGCACGACGACGGCCTGACCGAACACCGAAGCGTCACGCAACTGCTGCATGAACGGCACCGTGTCTTTCATCTGGCGGCTCTGCTGAGCGTTCACCGTGTAGCCGCGCTCAGCGAGGATCGGAGCGGCGCCAAGCATGACTGAGTCACCGATCGCCAGATACGGGATCGGCTCGCGCTTCGGCGCGACGCTGATCGGCGGTGCGGTGGTGGTTGTTTCATTCGTCGCGTCGACCGTCTCGTCAGGCGACGCGTCGACCGTCTCGCCAGCCGTCGGATCCGGTGCCGGCTCAGCGACCGTCGTCGCGGTGACCGGAGCGTCGGCGAGCAGTTCGGAGATATCGGTCACCGAGGACGACCCGACGAGGATGCTCTGCTCGATCTCGTTGAGCTCAAGGTCGGCCGTGGCAACCCGCACACCCGAGACGAGCGAGAGCACCACCACCAAGCTCGCCGCGACTCCGGCGATCCGGCGCGGCCCGGCGGCGGCCCGACGGCGGAACCGTCGCCACCGCTCAGCGAGATCGCCGCGGCGGATCGGCGTCTCGAGGAACCGGTAGGAGGCCTCGGCCACCACAACCGTCAGCAGCATGGCGAACGCGAACTGCCCGAGCGAGAGCGCGCGCCCGGCGACCCCTCGGATGATCTGGTAGATCGGCCAGTGGTAGAGGTAGAGCCCGTACGACCTCGTGCCCACCCAGAGCAAAGGCGAGGCGCCGAGCAGACGTCCGGTGAGCGACCGGCGATGGGCGATCGCCGCGATTACCGCGACCGTCGCGAGACCGGTGAGCACGAACCCCCCGCGGAAGAGCCCCGTGTCGGCCACCGTGGCCTCAGCCACCTGATCGCCTATCACGAAGTGGTAGCGGGCCGCCGCGAGCGCGAGGCCAACGAGACCGAGCAGGGCAATCAGGTCGAGCAGGAGCCCCCTGCGCGCCATGGGGCCGCGCATCACCGCCACTGGACGCCAGAGCATCGCCATGGCAGCGCCGAGCAGTAGGCCGGTCGATCGGGTGATCGTCGAGAGGTAGAGGGTGTCGGCCTTCGCGATGCATCGGTCGCCGAGGGTCCAATACGCCTCAGGGGTGACGGAGCACTCCCCGATCGGCCCACCGTGGACCGCGATCGAGGTCACCAGCGTCACCACCGCGACGATGCCCAGCATCCACAGCACTGGGCGGGCGACCCGCCGGGTGCCGCCCCGCAGGATGACCGCCATCACGATCGGCCACACCAGGTAGAACTGCTCCTCCACCGCGAGGCTCCACAGGTGCCGGAGCGGAGCGAAGTCACCGGAGGAGGCGTAGCCCGCCCCCACCCAGATCTGGAACCAGTTCGACACGTAGAAGAAGCCAGCGATCAGGTCACCGCGCACCTTGCCGAGCGCCTCCGGCTTCGCGATCGTCGTCCAGATCGACAGAGCGACCATCACAGCGAAGAGCGCCGGAAGCAGCCGTCGCGCCCGACGCATCCAGAACGCGCCGAGATTGATACGCCCGTCGCGCTCGCGCTCAGCCATGAGCAGCAGCGTGATGAGATAGCCCGAGATCACGAAGAACACCTCGACACCGAGGAAACCGCCGGGCAACCACGACGGATCGGCGTGGTAGATCATCACCGCGATCACGGCGAGCGCGCGCAGACCATCGAGCCCCGGCAAGTAGGGCACGCTGCTGATCGTCACCCGGCGGGGACGCTCGACGCGGGACGTCGCGGACATCGCCACCCAGTATCGCCCCGGGGTGGCCCAATCGGCCGTCAGTGACGGAAGTGACGACGCCCGGTGAACACCATCGCGATGCCGGCCTCATCGGCCGCGGCGATCACCTCGTCATCGCGGACGCTGCCCCCGGGTTGGATGACTGCTCTCACCCCGGCCGCCACCGCGGTATCGAGGCCGTCCCGGAACGGAAAGAAGGCGTCGCTCGCGCACACCCCTCCGCTCGCGCGACCTTCGGCCCGCCCAGCCGCGATTCGAGCCGAGTCGAGCCGGTTCTGCTGACCGGCGCCGATTCCGACAGCCTGCAGCTCGCGGGCGTAGACGATCGCGTTCGAGCTCACGGCGGCGCAGACCCGCCACGCGAAACGAAGATCGGCCCACAGCGCCTCGTCGGGCTCAGCGGCCGTCACCACCCGCCACTCGGCGTCGTCGAGCGCGACCGCATCGGGGGTCTGCATCAGCAGGCCTCCACCGATCGGGCGCAGGTCAAAGCGCCACTGGCCGGGAGCCGGTGCCGAAAGCACTCTCAGGTTGGGCTTCGAGGACAACAACTCGAGGGCGGCGGCGTCGAACGACGGCGCCACGACAACCTCGGTGAACACCGGCGCGAGAGCCTCGGCCATCGCCGCCGTTACGGGTCGGTTCGCCGCGACGATGCCTCCGAAGGCGCTCACCGGGTCGCAGGCG
>Ga0222718_10001207_pt1 | contig 25631 bp, 19 predicted proteins | sample C33_27DmetaG_FD_165045 | JGI IMG/M metagenome (GOLD analysis project Ga0222718, IMG submission 165045) | Estuarine water microbial communities from San Francisco Bay, California, United States - C33_27D | ecosystem: Environmental > Aquatic > Marine > Unclassified | place: USA: California...
AATGAACGGCGTTTTCGTGCCATGATTTTCCTCGGTCAATTGAATCCTGAATGGGCTCCATTTTTACCGATCAAAACGCAAATATTCTCTCTTAACCCGTGGTCCAAATATTGGGGTCCACTTCAGTGCGCGAGCACGCAGGGGACGCTGAATTATCTTCGCATTCCACTACCGGCTTGCGCCGGCGGCTCAAAATACCATCGAACCACGAACGCTAACTCTGGTACGAATGAAATTGCAAGATGACTTTGAGCGATCATTTTGGCTCATCCGTTGGAATTAATCTGATCAGTGAAGATTAGCGTCAATCAGTATTCCCGAATTATGAACCACGAATGGCACGAATCAAACACAAATAGCGCGAGAGGGCGACGCTCCCGAGGAGACATTTTATGCTTCTCGATTCGCAATGGTAAGAAGTGACTTTAGGCGCCGAGGAAGTCGGCAGGACGAGATTGTTATAACTCATGGCAATGATTTCGCAAGGTGAGGAATCAATTGTCGTCGGTCATCGTGCCCTCGCTCACATGCGTGATACTTGGCTCTTCAATAATCACTGAGTTTCATTCGACTCATCGCTCTGCTCGGAACTGGTGGCGCACCACTCACCTGTTTGATAATCTGGAATACGCAGTATGGCAGACTCGTCTAATTGATCTGGAGAATTATAGGGGAACTCATACAGCACACCAGGTTTTAAATCGGTTGCGAACCATCCAAATCTTCTTGATGGAGGGCTGAAAATAGAATTACTATTCCAATATTCTTGATTCGGTTCGAAGTGGCAACAAATACGATTGTTGGTAGCTTCGGATAATTTGACATTGTGAAAATGACACATGGAAGCTTCGCCGATGTGCTGACCTCCGAAATGTATGCATTACACACAATCCAAACTTCCCTTGCCATTTGCCATAATGATTTCCAGTAGTTTGTAGTGAAAGTCGTGTCATTTGATTCGGCTCAATAACAGCAAATCATCAGACGGAATCACAAGCACTAATAGTAAAAATGGCTCAATTCTCAGATTCGATTGATGCGAAAATGATATTATAAGTACCGGCTGACATCCGAAAATCCCTACAACTCTTCCGTCTTACCGATGCAGTAGAGAGTTTCTTGACGATTGCCCCCACGGTCGGCATGTCGGAGGTAGATGTGGTTGCCGATGACGACGGGGCTGGCGAACGCTTCTTCTCCTAAGGTGTTTTTGCTGATCAGTGTGAATTTCTCAGGATTGGCTTCGAAGACGACCGTCGTCCCCTCTTCATTAGTGATCATGACCTTATTGTCCACAATCACGGGTGACGAACTGAAGTTCCCGCCGATTCGTTTCTTCCATTGTTCGTTTCCATCATCAAGATTCCAACAGAAGGCGATGCCATCGTCGTCTATACAATAAATGAAACCATCTTTGACAGCCATGGAAGGAACGTAGACATGGTCTTTCACGTGCCAGATTTCTTCTCCCGTGTCGGCATTGATGCAAAGGGTGTTCTTGCCGGGATAACCTCCACTGGCGACGATATTGTTTCCTTCCCAGATCGTCGTGCCCACGGTTGCTTCAGCAGTTCCCGGAGTGGACCAGATTTCTTCTCCCGTGAGTGGGTTGAAGGCGGCGACTTTTTCGCAGCCGCTAATGACCATCAGGTCCTGATCATCGCGTTCCACGATGACCGGTGTGGAGTAAGTCGATGTCGCCGGACGTTTGATCCGCCACACGAGTTCTCCCGTCAGACGATTAAGGCCAGAGATATATCCACCACCCCAGTTGTCGGCAGCGAAGATAACGAGTGATTCATACAGAATGGGAGACGGGGCGTATCCAAACTTGGGAGAGAACGCACCGATGGTTTCCTGCCAGACAATTTCCCCTTGTAAGTCGAGAGCCGTCGCGTGAAGTTGGTCGTTGTTGAGAAAGATGGCAAAGAGACGTTCGCCATCGGAAGCGATTGTCGAAGAAGCGTGCGAACTCTTGAAGTGCATACCTTCTTTACCGGTGAGACCTCCCGAATGCAGTTCTTTCTCCCACACCTTTTTCCCGGTGTTCCGGTCGAGAGCCAGCACAGATTGCGTTTCCACTTTTTCATCGGCGGTGGCCAGGAAAATGTAATGACCCACAATCGTGGGAGAAGCGTGTCCGCGACCGGGAATGTTCGTTTTCCAGACGATGTTAGTATCTGGTCCCCATTCGGAGGGAATGTCTTGTCCCGAAACAATGCCGGTTTGGGATGTCCCTCTCCACCACGGCCAATCGTTCTCGGTGACTGAAATGGCGGGTACATTTTCGGGGAGAGAATCTTCCGATGCCGTGACCTCGGTCACTTCCTGAACTTCCACACCTCGATTACAACCAGTAACCAAGAGGAGTCCGAGGAGTAAAATATATCTGATCGACATGTTGTTTTTCATGGCAGGAATTATATTTTCAAGAGATTTCATTTGTGTAGTGTATTATGAACGAGTGTGGCAGACAGACCAATGCCGAGTGAGTGAATCTCATCATTTCCTGTGAGAGAATCTGAAAGAAAGTCCAATTTGATGCGGTCCTCTGATCAACTCAGTCAAAACGATCTCTCGGCTTTGGAAGCGGACGGCTGTCTGATACTGAAAAACATTCTCTCGGACGACGAAATTGCCCGATTGTGTAATCATCTCGATCCTCTGTTGGAACAATCGCAAGGCTCTGCCTCGATTCGCAATCGCGCCGGCTTGGTTTACGCCGCTCGGAATGTATTGCAGATGTGGCCCGAGGTGTTTGAAGTTTGCCAACACCCTCTGCTTCGTCAGTTTCTCAGAATAATATTAGGTGACGATTGTGGGTTGGTTCGCGTACTGTATTTCGACAAACCACCCGGCCAAACCTGGGCCTTGCCTTGGCATAAAGACATTACGATTGCCGTTCAACCACCGAAAGTTGTTCCTGAAAACGCCGAAGATCACTGGAAAAAAGTCCGAATGAAAGCAGGTGTACCTCATGTGGAAGCGGATGAGAAGACATTATCCCAGATGGTCACGTTGAGAGTTCACCTCGACCCGGCATTGTCTGAAAACGGCGCGTTGTCGATTTCTCCAGGGTCACATCGATCAGGCAAGCAACTCAATCTGGATGTTCCGCGAGAAATGGTCATTGCTGAAGCCGGAGACGTGTTTGCGATGCGACCAATGTTGTCCCATTGCAGCGGCCAATCGACGCCCGAGACCGAGCTTCGTCGGCGTATATTGCACTTGGAATTTTCTGCCTCGGCTGAACTCCCCTACGGTTTTCGGTGGAATTTCTTTCGTTCTGTATGACATTAAACCGTTGCTGGCAGGTCGCTTATCGAAACGAGCATATTTTTTTCAGACTGATCTTGCTCTGATTTGCGGGAATTCCTAAAGTTCCGACACATTTCCTACCAATGCGGGAATCCTCTCGCATGACCCAGTTCCGGGTCACCCCAAAAAACTCACACCTTTCCCTCCAAACGTCCATTCAACGATTGTTCCCGCCTATCGCGGACCGGAGAGTCCTATGCTGACTTCAAATTCAATTCTTCGATTGTCATTGCTGCTGCTCATGTCTGTTGCCTTGGCTGGCTGCAATACACTCGCGTCACGTTCGAATAACAGTAACGGCATTGCCTATTTTGAGCAGGGGGAATACGAACTCGCTGCGGAAGAATTCAAGCGAGCCATTGCCGACAAACCGGACAGTCCCGACAATATCAGCAATTATGCAACCGCGATGAAAAAGCTCGGCAACGTCGAGAAAGCCGAACAAAGTTACAAACATGCATTGAACATCGATCCCGCCCATCAACCCAGTTATCACGGCCTGGCATCAACCTACATGGAATCAGGTCGTCCCCAAATGGCGACTTCGTTGATGCAGGGATGGGTAGCCACTCAACCACATAACCCGGGCGCTCATGTTGAAATGGCGTGGGTGCATCGCGAAACGGGAAATTATGCAGGAGCCGAACAAGAATTGCAGTCGGCTCTCAAGATCAATCCCAACCATCCTGTCGCTCTGGCACAGTTAGGTCAGATTTATCAAGACACGGGACGACAATCGGAAGCACTCGCGATGTACCAATCATCGTTGGTCAGCAACTGGTCGCAACCGGAAGTCCATAATCGCGTCGCCCAGATGAATCCGAACCCGGCGTTCCATTCTTCGACACCGACCACCGCGTATCAAGCCCAATCAAATCTGATGACCGCGTCTCCCGGACCGATGATGTATCCTCAAGGCCCAGTCTTGGCACAACCAATGACAACGGGACCGACTTTATCAGCCGTTCCCGATCCGGCCTTCCAGAATCCACAACCGATTGCCGAGTCTCCGACTCCTGCGGCATCGACCGACATCGCGACTGAGATCCCGGAAGTCGAGGCTCACTGAGAGTTATCATCGAACGCCGATCTGTCAGAGAAATCATAATGCGCGGGTCGTGCGAAGACAGCAGCGATGATGAAGGCCCAAATGACGATAGTGAGCAAGCTCTTAAACGCAAGCAACGCCCAAATACCTGCTTCTCCAATCCAGTAGGCTGATCCCTTGGTGAATGGATCACGCCAGAAAAATGGTAATCTGTCAATCACAAGAGTGAACAGAGAAATGAGAATTGCGTTCCTGAGAAAGAGAGCCCCTTTAGGATTCTCTTTTCGGCGTGTAAAACAGAGGTAAATTCCAATGCACCAGACAATGACGAGAGGGCCTGATTGCATCAGCCAGTTGATCGATAGTAACCAGTTTCGACTGAGTGACATGATAGCAAGATCCTTGAAGCATCAACGATGACCACTTACTTCGGTTTCACTCCCGCCAGTTTATGTACGGCCAACCATTCTTTTTCTTCGACCGGTTGCACCGACAATCGGCTCCCACGTTGCATCACCATCATGTCTGATGTGATTTTGTCGGCTTTTAGATCATCCCGCGTAACCGGTTCGGGAAACTTCTGAATGAACTTCACATCGACCATGAACCAGCGTGGCTCATCGGGGTCGGCTTTGGGATCGTAATGTCCTTCGTTCTTGTCGAACTGAGTATGATCGGGATAGCCTTCTTTGACGACTTTCGCCGTCCCCACGACGGCCATCGGTTTGGCGTTGCTGTGATAATAGAGCACATAATCGCCCGGCTTGATGTCGTCTCGCAGCATATTACGAGCCTGATAATTGCGGATGCCGTCCCAGAAGGTCTTCTTGTCTTTTTTCAGATCGTCGATGGAATAGCAACTCGGCTCTGATTTGAAAAGCCAGTATTTGGGTCCGTCGTTGGATTTCTTGGTGGTTGCCTTCTTGGCCATGGGTGTTCCTTGGAAGTCGTGTTTTAATCTTTGTTTCAGTTGAGCAGCGTTGTTTCAAGTCGACAGTGATCACAGGATAAAAAGTTAAAAGGTGCGAAAAGTAAGAAAGTGAGTTGAATCGAGATGCAGTGGAAACTTTTTCAACATTTGCACTTTTCCCACTCTTAGTACTCAATCGCTAAAACTCCGCATTCTTGGGTGTTCGAGGGAACGGGATCACGTCGCGGATGTTGGTCATGCCGGTGACGAATTGCACCATTCGTTCGAGACCCAATCCGAAGCCCGCGTGAGGCACCGAGCCGTAACGTCTCAAGTCGAGATACCACCAGTATTCTTCCGGGTCGAGATTGCATTCAGCCATGCGGGTTTCCAACATGCTCAATCGGTCTTCGCGTTGCGAACCACCAATGATCTCGCCGACTCTCGGCACTAACACATCCATCGCCCGGACCGTCTTGCCGTCATCGTTACAGTACATGTAAAACGGTTTGATGGTTCGCGGATAATCGTAGAGAATGACCGGCTGCTTGAAGTGTTCTTCGGTCAAATAGCGTTCGTGTTCCGATTGCAGATCGCGTCCCCATTCGTGCGGGTACTCGAACTTCTTATCACACTTCTCGAGCAATTCAATCGCATCGGTATAAGGCAATCGAATGAATTCATTATCGAGTACATTCTGTAACGACTCCAAGACTGTATTGTCGATTCGCTTGTTGAAGAACTCCATATCCTCGGGGCACGTTTCGAGGACATCTTTGATGATCGTTTTAATGAACGCTTCGGCAAGGTCCATGTCGTCGGGGAGTTCGTAGAACGGCATCTCCGGTTCCACCATCCAGAACTCGGCCAAGTGACGGGTGGTGTTGGAGTTCTCGGCTCGAAAGGTTGGACCAAATGTGTAGCAAGGGCCGACAGACGTGGCATAAATCTCGGCTTCCAACTGTCCCGACACCGTCAGCGATGCCTTCTTGCCGAAGAAGTCTTGAGCGTAATCGATTTTCGTTTGAATCTCGGCGATGCGGTCGACGTTCAAAGTCGTCACCTGAAACATCTCGCCCGCACCTTCGCAATCGCTAGTGGTGATGATGGGCGTGTTGATGTAAACGAAATCGCGCGATTGGAAGAAGTTGTGGATCGAACGTGAAATCACATTGCGGACCCGAGTGACGGCACCAAAAGTGTTTGATCGCGGTCGCAAGTGGGCGATTTCACGAAGAAACTCGAACGAATGCCGTTTCTTTTGCAGCGGGAATGTTTCCGGGTCGGCAGTGCCGAGAACTCTTAACGATGTCGCCTGTAATTCGACGCGTTGACCTTTTCCGGGAGACTCTTTCAATTCGCCTTCAATTGCCACTGACGCGCCCGTCGTCACATCTTTGATGGTGTCTTCATAGCCGGGAACGTCGGCATCAACGACGATTTGCAGGTTCCCCATGCAACTGCCATCGTTGAGTTCGATGAAGGAGAACCCTTGCTTGGAATCTCGGCGGGTTCTCACCCAGCCCCGCACTTCGAGAGTCGAACCAATTTCGCCTTCCTTGAGAACTCGGTCAATACGTGGTGTTGTCATGGTCGTCCATTCCCGGTTTGAATTTGTCAGTGAACTAATCGCGTATTGAGAAGTGTTCAGAAATCATAGAGTCAAAGGAGTTCGTTGTGAAAACCGTAACGAAGATTACCGCAGAGAACGCGGAGATCACAGAGAGAAAAATTCCTAGTCCCTACATTGCATGTTTCACTCTGTGATATTTCTGTCGAGATTATATTGAATCTCTCCATCATCTGATCGTCCAGGACATCTGTTATCAACTTTTCTCGGCGATCTCCGCGAACTCTGCGGTTAAAATAATCCTGCGTACTGGTGACATACACTCGTACTTCACTTGCTCACCAACTCTTTTGAAGAAATCATTTGGGTGCAGATTTTTGTTCAGTCGGTTCCAGTCGACCGTACATGTGTCCGCCGACTTTGCCGTGTTGCCAGGTTCCCACATAGCGGTCGCCATAGAACATGGTGCGTGAGGTGAATGTTCCCAAGCCGGGGATGGTGAGATCGGTGAGTGACATGACGGGCGTGTCACCGGCCCAATCGATGTTGAGAATCACGGGGACGGTTAAATCGTTCTTGCCGTACTTCACTCGGGCCTGAATCATCCACTTGCCACTTTCCAACTTAGTCGTTTTGTAGATGTCGTAGCGTTCTTCCTTGGGTGGCTTTTGTTGGCCGTCGATCGTGAAGTAACCGACCAGTGTCACGCCGGTCATTTTTTCAGAGAACTTTTGCTCAAGATCCGCTTGTTGGCTGTTGTCGGTTTCTTGTGAGAAAGCGATAGAAGTTGACAGACAAAGGGCCGCCAAAGTCAGGAAGGAACATGTATTAAACATCTGAGAAACCTCGCATAGAGATTGGATGTATGGTCTGGATATAGCGTTCATTCTAGCCAGTGAGTTCGGCTGAAACAAATTATGGCCTCTTGTCTCATTGTGACATTCCGAAAAACGAAGGCGACTGACTGCCCGATTCTCGGACTTTGGCCCGGTATTTCGAGGAACATTAACGTACAGATAAGAGCGTAAACTGCGGTGTTGAGTGAGAAACATGACCGATTTGGCGGGACATGTCACCTGTTTGCCATTCCTTTTGACGGAGTGGGCGAATCGGGGGTGTGGTTGCTTGACCCATCGCGCACGGCAGATCTAGCATGTAGCGACTTCTTTCTTTTTTGACTTCCTATTTAGGTGAGCCGGAATTTCCCGGTGATCGACGATTTTCAGAAAGTGTCCCTGTGAGCGATCCGAACGAAACTCAACCCGAATCTGACACTCCCGCCCCAGAAAAAAAACAAGGGACGGAGTTCACATCGGCAACGACCACATCGAGTGACCTTCCCGAGGAATTTGAACTGACTCCAGAACTCGTGGAAGAAGAGGCGATCCGGGGAGATTTTGTGCTTCGCTGGGCGGCGGTATTATTGGCTGTGTTGCTGGGTTGCACGGTCATCTCTGAGACGAAGACTTTGGTTCATGTGAAAGCGGGACAGAATCTTGTTGCCAACAGTTTTGTGCCAGATGGGTCCGACCCCTTTGCTTATACGACGGAAGGGCGTGTCTGGCGAAATCAATCGTGGTTATTCGATCTGGCGTTAGCAGGAGTTTATGGTCTCGGTGGAGCCATTGGGCTTTCCGTCTTCAAAGCGTTCCTTTCGGGTGTGGTGATCTGGTGTGTGGTGACGATTTCTCGTCCACGCACACCAACCTGGTGGACGGCCATCACCGCCGTTGTGGGCTTGGTCGCTCTCATTCCTTTTCTGACGGCTACGTCGGAATTAGTGACTCTGTTGGGATGTGGATTGTTACTGCGTCTGTTTGTCGGTTGGCGTTATCACAAAGAGAAGAGCTTCAATTGGAAGATTACGGTTTTGTTTCTCCTGTGGGCTAACGCCGACCCAAGAATGTTTCTGGGGTTGTTACTTCTGTTGTTGCTGGCCGTAGGAGAGATGTTAAGGAGAAAGCCCAGCGAGAACGCTCCCATCATTCCGTCCGGCGTTCTTTGGCAAACAGTGGGTGCCGCGTTTGTGGTCTCTTTGCTCAATCCCTTCGGCTGGAATGTCTGGCTCTCGGCGGTAGACTTGTATTCGGTCTCTGATCCGTTATTGCGTGAATATTATACGGGGACAAGTTTCGAGTCGCAGATTACAAACTTCCCCATTTGGTCGGAACTTTATTGGCAATCGTTGACAATCCCGTTCGTGGCCGGGTTATCAGTTGGTGGATTGATCTTGGCGGCACTCTTTCTCAACTACGACAAACTTGTTCCCGGAGAAGTTCTGTCCGCATTGGTTTTTGCCGGGTTGGCAGCCATCACATTGCGAGAACTGGGGCCGGCAATCATAGTGGGAGTCGTGTTTATCTCGCTGAATTGTCAGGACTGGTACCGCAGTAGCTTCAGTCAGGAATACCGGGTGAATCAATGGGAGTTATTGTTCTCTCGCGGCGGACGCGCGCTGACCGTTTTGAGTTTTATGGCAGTCGCCTGGCTCGGTATGACCGGTCGATTGTACAAGGGCTCAGATCGAACCATCGGCTTCGGCTTCGAGAATCAATTGAAGAATGCCGTCTCGGGATTGACCGATGACCTGAAAGACGAATATGACAACAAACCGTTCAACTTTACATTGAAGCAAGGTGACATTCTGATCTGGGCCAATCAGCGAGTCTTCATCGACAGTCGACTGGCATTATTTGATGGCACCGAGACTGATGTCACGACTTCCGAACCATCTCAACTGGATTTGATTGCCGTACATGATCAAACGCGAGCAGCCATGCGTCGATCCAGCACTCGAGAAGAGGCGTTGAAGAATCGCGAAACATGGCGAGCGGCATTCGCGAAATTTGAGATCACTCACGCCCAGCCGCGCATCGTCGGTCGATCTCCTGATTATCTAACTTATACCGATCTGATGCTGAACCCGGAATTCAATCTGACAAAATTGACGCCGACTGTTGCCGTGTTTTATCGAACGAATTTGGGTGACGAAACATTGTTGGCGTATGTCGATCAGGGCAAGTATCGCGAGTTTTTGCTGGCTAATCGGATCAATTTTTTGGACGAAGCGTTTGGCGAGAAGACCGCGGTCAGTGAATCACTCGAACGGGGAGTGTTCCCTCAACCCGAGTCGGCATACGTTTCATATTTAACCGCAGGTCGCGAGAAAATCCCGACACCTCTTGTATTGTCACGGCATTACCTGCAACACATTCAGCAATCTGTGGCTGGCGCATACCAAATTGATTTTCGTGCACAACTTGCATTTGCTTATCTCTCGATTCGTAACGCGAATCTTGCTTTGGCAGAAAATCCCGATAGCTCTTTGGCGTTCCTCACTCTCGGAAAAACGTATTACAATTTAGGGTTGTTGGAAGCCCGATTCTGCGAAGCAAACGGAATTCGCTACGATATTAATTTCCGATTTCTGCAAGCGCATATGGCCTACCATCAGGCTCTCGTCGGGGATCCTCAAAATTTCACGGCATTATTGGATTTGCAGGAAATTGCGATCTCTCGTCAAAGGCCAGAGCCAGCACTCAAATTGATCGAGCGAATTTTGGCCATTGAAGGTGACCTGTTTAACGACGAGCAGATGTCGCAGTTGGAGAAGACTCGCGAACAACTACAAATCCAAGTCGACTCTCTTTACGAGCAAGGACAGAAACAGATTGACTTGGGAGTCGATCCATTACAGGTGGCAGCCGCATTGGGGACTCGTGGTTGTCCGTATCGTGCCTTGGAAATGTTCGAGTTGAGTGAGGCCGATATCCCGCCGAACTCTCAACCGAAGTTTTTCCAGGGGATCTTTGAACTGGAAACAGGTCAAGTGGAGGCCGCGTATAACACACTGCTGACTCTCGAACCAATGTTCGCTCAAATGGGGATTCTGGATGGATATCGATATGCCTGTTGGGCCGCATTGGGCCATGCCGATTACAAAAATGCTTTGGAGTTAAATGAAACCGAAACGACGTCCCGACAAAAGCAGGGCGTGCAGCAGGTGTTGTTGAATACCATTCCCATGACGACTGATATCGAAATTTATTCCAGTACACGAATCCAAAGTTGGCAGCAGTTCGAGTTTGGAGTGCAAGCCGATGTTGTACGGAATCTTTGGGAACAATCCACTTACATGCTCGAGCAAGGTAAGAATGCGGATGCTGAAAAATTATTGATGAGGGCGTTGGAAGTCTCTCCCGATTCGGCCTATCGACCCCTCATTCAAGCATATCTCAGTTGCGTGAGCGAGGAACCACAGTTCCCGATTTCACCCTCGGATATGATTCCCGTTGACGGGGAGATTGTCCCTCAAGAGACTGCGAAAAACGAAGGCGAACCAACCGAAGAATAATTCTCCAAAATAATATCTTCAACCAATCTTATCGACACCCGTCCATAAACGAAGCACTTCGGGGATCATAATCGATCCATCGGCCTGTTGATGGTTTTCCAGGACGGCAATCATTGCTCGACTGATGGCAACGGCTGTTCCATTTAATGTGTGGACGAATTGATTTCCCTTCTGCTCAGGAACTTTTGTTCGCACACCGAGTCGTCTCGCTTGGAAGTCGGTGCAGTTCGAGGCTGATGTGACTTCGCCATACTCGCCAGCTTCACCACGTCCTGGCATCCATGCTTCCAGGTCATATTTGCGATAGGCCGGCCCACCCAAATCGCCCGTCGGTGTGTCGATCACCCGATACGGGATCTTCAATTCCTGGAAGATTTCTTCTTCGATATCAACGATTTCCTGATGGATGGCGTCAGATGCTTCGAGAGTCGGTGCGGTGAAGGCGAAGATTTCGACTTTGGTGAATTGGTGGACGCGGTAAATGCCTCTTGAGGCACGACCGTGTGCACCGGCTTCCGTTCGGAAACAGTGAGATAATCCCGCCATCTTCAATGGAAGGTCGGCATGTTCGACAATTTGATCTTTCATCGAGCCACCCAAAGTGATCTCGGCGGTCGCCACCAAGCTCAAATCGGTACCCGTGATGGAATAGATTTGTGTCTCGGGGCCGCGAGGGATGTAACCGGTTCCTTCGAGGACTTCATCTTTCGCCAGGTCGGGTGTGCTGTAGAGTGTGAATCCTTTTTGCCGCAATTTGGTCAAAGCGAATTGAACGAGTGCCATCTCCAATAACACAGCTTCGTTTTTGAAGAAGTAGAAGCCGTGACCGGCAACGCGTGTTCCCGCTTCAAAATCGATCAGGTCATGTTTCTCGGCGAGGTCCACATGATCGAGCGGTTTGTAGTCATAGTTGGGAATGTCACCCCAGGTTCGTAAGGTGACGTGATCTTTCTCTTCGCCGATGGGTGCATCGGGATGCGTCATATTGGGGATCTGCTTCAGCAAATCAAAAAGCTCTTCTTCGACCTCTTTCTGTTTGGCTTCAGCGGTGGAGACTTCTTCGCGGAGCTCTTTCCCTTTGGCGATGAATGTCTGGCGTTCGTCGTTGTCTTTGGCTTTGGGGATCTGGCCAGAGACCTCTTTCTGCTCACGACGAAGCTCGTCACCCTTTTGGATCCATTCACTGCGTTGGTCGCGCAATTCCACCAAGCGGTTAAGATCGAGTTTGACGCCGCGGTTTTTACAGTTCTCTTCGACCGCATCGCGGTTTTCGCACACAAAGTTCAGATCGAGCATGATGCCGGATTCTTATTTCAATGGAATGATTTGTTGATTGTCTGTTCAAAGTTCGGAGAGTTTTTGCCAAAGTTCGGCACTGGCATGAATTCCACGCTGAAAATCTCCGAGATCAAAATGTTCGTCGGGGGAGTGCAGGTTATCGGTATCCTGCCCCCAGCCCAACAGAAGTGTATCGATTCCCAAGATCTCCCGAAAGGCTCCTACAACGGGGATCGATCCACCCTCGCGAATCAATACCGGTTCGGTCCCGAATGCGGTTTCAATCGCCTCTTTTGCAGCCGTCAGGTACGGGCTGTTCCGGTCAATCAAGGCAGCCGGACAACCGTGATACGTTTGGAATTCCATCCGTAAACCAGCCGGGAGATTCTGCTTCAAAAACTCTTCCAGTTGAGAGAGAATATTTTCGGCGTTCTGGTTCGGTACTAATCGACAAGAAATTTTGGCGGTGCAAAAGGAAGGAACAATGGTTTTTGGTCCTTCACCCGAATATCCACCGAACAAGCCGTTCAATTCGCAGGTCGGACGCGCCCAACGACGTTCAATGGTCGAGAAGCTCGCTTCGCCGAAGGTCGAATCGACACCCAGTTCCTGACAAAACTCCTTCTCATCAAACGGGAGTGACGCATATTCTGCTCGCTCTTCGGCAGAAAGTTCCAGCACGTCATCATAAAAACCGGGGACTTGTACGCGACCTTCGGCATCGTGAAGTTGAGAGAGTAGTTGCGACATTCCGGTGAGCGGGTTAGCCACCGTTCCTCCGAACATTCCGCTGTGTAGATCTTTCGACGGGCCTCGCAATGTCACTTCGCACGCCGTGATGCCTCGCAAACCATAAGTGATGGCCGGCATGCCGGGCGCGTATTGACTCGTATCGCTCACCACGGCGATGTCGCAGCCAATGGTCTCTTTATGTTCTTCGAGATACTTGTCGAGATTATCGCTGCCAACTTCTTCTTCTCCCTCGATGATAAACTTCACATTGACGGGCAGTTTTCCCTCAGTCTTTAACCACGCTTCCACGCCGAACAAATGCGTGATCATTTGGCCTTTGTCGTCGGTCGCTCCGCGAGCCCAGATCTTGCCGTCACGGATATCGGGTTCAAAAGGGGGAGTCGTCCACAAATCGAGCGGGTCGGGAGGCTGGACATCGTAATGACCATAGATCATCACCGTGGGAGCACCGTCTGCCTGGCACCATTCCGCCGTCACAATGGGATGTCCGGAGGTCTGCACAATCTCTGAAGAGAGGCCTGCCGATTCAAAGCGAGCTTTCAACCACTCGGCGGCTTTCGTCATATCGTCTTGATAGTTGGAGTCGGCACTGATCGAGGGAATGCGGAGCAATTCGGTCACGTCGGCGACGTAATTGTCGGCGTTGTCGGCCAGATATTGGGCGATGGCGGTCATTTTTGAATCCAGTATAGTGTTTCGTCCGTGCATCTCATACAACTTGCGTCCTATTTTCAATGGTGGATATCGTGTCAACAGCCCTGTCGATTAACTTGCCGCTCTCCCAGCAGACTGATACTTTAGAACCATCATGACTGTTGACCGATCCAAAGCCGTTGTTTTACTCAGTGGAGGCCTCGATTCCTCGACGATCTTGGCTATTGCGCAGGATCAGGGATTCGATTGCTACGCCATTTCGTTCGATTACGGTCAAAGGCACAAATTTGAACTCGAATCGGCCAAAAAAGTCGCCGCCAAAGCGGGAGTCACACAGCACATCATCTACCAGCTCGATACCCAGGCGTTTTCGGGGTCGGCTCTCACCGGGGCCGTTGATGTTCCCAAAGATCGCAATGAAGGGGAAATGTCGGCAGGGATTCCTATCACTTATGTTCCGGCACGCAATACTGTCTTTCTCTCGGCGGCGCTCGGCTGGTCTGAAGTGGTGGAGTCGTATGACCTGTTTGTCGGTGTGAATGCCGTCGATTACAGCGGCTATCCCGATTGTCGTCCCGAATATATTGAGGCGTTCGAGACGCTGGCGAACCTGGCGACGAAAGCGGGCGTCGAACAGGGTGCGCCCTACCGAATTCATGCTCCCTTGATCTCCATGACCAAGGGAGAGATCATAGAGACCGGCACGAAATTGGGAGTCGATTACGGATTGACGCATAGTTGTTACGATCCGTCGTTGGAGGGAGTCTCCTGCGGGCATTGTGACTCTTGCCAGTTGCGTTTGAAAGGATTCGAAGCTGCCGGCTTGACTGATCCTTTAACCTATGCCGATTGAAGACTCGGATGGCTGAAACCGCTTTGACTGAAACATACCCTACGTCCGCACTTTCGACACACCGTGAAGATTCGCTGCGCATGTCGGAGATCTATGTCGCCGATCAGGGGGAAGGGCAATACGCCGGGACGCCTTCTGTCTTTGTGCGAACGACCGGTTGCAACTTGCGTTGCTGGTTCTGTGATACACCACACACCTCATGGAATGCCGAAGGCGAAACACAATCGGTCGCCGACATTGTCACAGAGGTCTTGAAGCACAATGTCGAACATGTGGTGATCACGGGGGGCGAACCTTTGATTCAACCGGCCATCGTGCCGTTGACGAAGCAACTCAAAGCCGCAGGCCGCTTTTTAACGATCGAGACGGCGGGCACATTGTTCCGTCCACTGACCGCCGACCTGATTTCGCTCAGCCCGAAACTTGCCAACTCGACGCCCGACGACAAACAATGGAATCAGCGACACGATCAATTGCGTCATGCTCCGACGGTTATTGAGCAATTTCGTCAACAGTTCATCTGTCAGTGGAAGTTCGTCGTTGACCAACCGGAAGATCTGGTTGAAGTGGATGCGTATGTCTCGTCCATGAATCTCCCGGCAGACGAAGTCTGGTTGATGCCCCAATCACGCACGCCGGCAGAAGTTCAGGAAAAGACGGCGTGGCTGCAATCTGAAGCCGAGAATCGTGGTTGGCAACTCTCGCCACGATTACACATCGAGCGATTTGGTAATGTTCGCGGAAAGTAATCTTGGGGGATCAACCTGCGATCAGTGTCGAAACGCCCTCTGACTTTGTTCAGATGGGTCGATTAAAGTGACGAGGTCAGCGAAGTCGATTGCCTGTTCGTAGCCAGCGCGATCATTGATGAGGTGAACTTATTCTTCGGAAACCACCCAGCCACCCGTTTGGAGAAGGTTCCAATTCGTGACCTTGCGGGATTGGGACGAAATCTGTCCCCAAAAAGCTTTATCTTCCCACAAACGCACGCGGATATTGGTGCCGACTTTGTTGATTTCAAGATAATTGGGAGTTTCGGCATGCACCACAAACCTCGACTCGAAAGAGCTCCCATTTGCTTCAACACCCACTTCAAGCCAGTCTCCATTTGATTGCTTGATAAAATGTTTTCGCTCGGGCTCGGGGATCGAATCATCGACCGTTCGCCATTCCGTTCGGTTCTCAGGTAAGGTTTTTCCCAGATTCAACCCGACGACTTCAAGCACACCGTCACGTTCCAGAAATCGTTGCAGGAATGAGGAATTCCGAAAATCGTCCGAGAATTCCCCACCCAGTTCGAGATTTTTTCGGAAGCATTCTTCTGCATCACCATCGCAGGTAGCGAGCAAATCAGGATCCTCGGGAGGCTGTCGGATTTCCGAGAGGGAGACCATCAAGTTACCGCACTTGGCGTAATTCAATCCCCCCCATCATCTGCTGCTCAACTTTGTCTTCGAGATCCAGATTCAGGTAACGATCAATTTCGGCAATTGCATCTTCATACCGTCCATGTTTGGAAAGTTCGTAAGCCATCTCGAGCAGAACATCTGGATCATCCGAAATCAGTTTGTCGACCTCCATCGGATTCTCGATGAACATTTTCCGTTTCTTCGTTTCCGAGACATTATTCACGTACATAGAGCGTTCAGACAGCACTTTTTTTTTCGTCGAGACCGGCTTCGATCATGTGATCGCACATGTCGATTAACTCTTCGAATACTTTGATTGCCTGGTCGTATTCGCACAGAGTCAGATGGGAAATCCCCTCATAATTTCCGGCATGTGTCACCGCCGAATATCGAACAAAACTATCCTGCTTGTAAGGAATGCGTTTTTTATAAGTCTCTTTCGAGAGATTGAAACATTTTGTGGCCTCTGAAAACTCCCTCATCCGAAGATGAAAATGTGCCAGCTCGTAGTAGGATGTGGCGAGGTAGTAAAGTCTCAAAGAATCGTCCTGCATTTCGTCGCTTAAACGACGAGCGGCTTCTTGCCGTGCGACATAAATCTCTCGGTCATCTCGAAAATGTTGATAACCTTCTCCATTGAAAATTGTCTTCAATTCTTCAAATGTTGCCAAACCGAACGCCTCGATCAAGCATTCCCTGGCGTGCAGTTCTGGCATGTCTCGTTCGGAGACATCGAGCAACGGTAATGCCTCCAGATAGAGATTCGCGGCCTCTTTGAAGTTGTCAAAATCATGCGGATCGACAATTCGCAGGCGATCTGCTCCCTGTAAAACTTGTGCCACATCCGTATTATTGACGGCTTGCTGTGTGCTTAATTCGATTTCATCAAATTGAGCATTCCAGAATATTTCCGCCCATTGTGAAGCCAAAAGTTTCGTGTCTGCCGCAATGGTGTCATCGGACTCCACGGATGACACCATCTCTTCGAGCGAAGCACTGCGTTCTCTCCAGAATTTAAGCACAGCCCGAGCACGTGCCTGCACGCGAAGTTCGTTCGTCCAAAGTCGGGTGTCCCATAGTTGGATCGTCCCTTCGTTGCCTCCGGTTAAAATTCGCTGATCGTCAGGATGGATTGCCACAGAGAATGCTTGTTGTGACTCTTGCAGAATGAGCGATTCCTGTCCCGACTTCAGATCCCACACTTTCACAGTGCCATCCATACTGGCCGAAGCGAGCAGCGAAGTATCGCTATTAAAATCGAGTGAACGAATGGCAAAGGAGTGTCCTTTCAGAGTATGGACTAACTCTCCCGAGGCGCGATCCCAGACCCGCACCGTCGAATCCATCCCGCCAGCAGCGATGTAACGATCATTGTCACTGATGACCAGTCCTGTAATGCTCCCCGCGGTATCGTTACCGTTGTATTCCCTCACGAGTTCACCCGTCTCCATATCCCAAAGTCGCAAGAGAGCCATCTCGTGTCCGGTCACAAACTGTGTCCCATCGGAAGTGATATCGACCCGGAATCCGAAGGTTTCGCTGGTCTTGTAGGATCGGGTTTCCTCTAGCGATTCTAAGTCGATTTGCTTGACCACTCCCTTGTAATCGGAGAGCAGCACACTTTGCTCATCGGGTAGTAATACGAGCCCATAAATTGATCGGTAGTGTGTCTTCATCGACTGGAGCTGTTCTCCCGACAGGTTCCAGACATAAAGTTTCTGATCCAGTCCGACGGAAACAATCCGCCCATCAGTCGTACATGCCAAGCCAGAGATTTGTGACTCATGCGCTTTCCAGCGAGCAACAATCTCCCCGGATTCCGATTCGCGTACCACCAGAAACCCGTCCTCTCCCGCTGTCACAATGAATGTGTGATCGGGGGTGACTCGAATTTCCCGCACGTTTCCCGTATGTCCTGCGAGTACGAGTCGATCTGGTGACGTTTTCGTATCCCAGATCATGATATTTTTATCACCCGCAAATGAGACAAGTCGTCGTCCGGTCGGGTCAAACGCTATTGCCGCGGCAGAATATAGATGACCTCGGTAAGAGCGAATCTCATCCCCCGACTCGAAATCCAGCAAATGAATCTGATCGCTGAGACCACCGTAAGCGAGATATTGACCATCGGGGCTGAATGCAATTGCACTCACCCTCGATAGTTCTGGGATGGGTGCAAACTTATGCTCGCCTGTTCGTACATCCCAAAATGCAAATCACTCCCATTGCCACCAGCCGCGATGAACGGCTGAGATGGATGATATTTCAAAGCACGTATATCGGACCCGATTGATGGAAACGATCTGATCAGACGGCGACTCTGCCAATCCCAAACACGAACGAGACCTCCTTCACAACCTGTCACCAATCGAGTTTCATCGTGATTGAAATCAATCGCCTGGACAGCAGATTTGTGGCCCGGAATAATTTCAGGCTCCTGTTCGGAATCGACTTGCCAGATTTTCACCAGAGTATCGCTTCCGCCGGTCACGATTTTTTGGGAGTCGCGTGTAAAGTGAATGGACAAAGCTTTCCCTTCATGAGCCTGCCACTCTCTGATCACTTCTCCGGTACCGGCATCCCGCATCACGACTTTTCCAGTTTCGGTAACGATCGCATGATAGCGACCGTCAGGACTGAAGCAGGAAGAATATAAGCCGCCTGGATCAATGCGAGATTCGTGCAAGGTCTCCAGAGTCACCGAGTCGAGAAACACAACTAGGCCATGTCTTCTTGCCGTCGCAATGATTTTCCCGTCGGGACTAATCGCGAGATTATGAGCTTCCGCATTACCGACCCAAACAGATCGCAGCGAGGGATCCAATTGTCGGGTGAAGTAGTTCCAGGCGATGCCTTTCAAGTCTTCCCGATCGCGGTAGCGGTCCAAGAGCACCCGTAGCCTCGGCAAGTTTACTCGTTCCCACGCCGTCTGAGCCAGCAGCATATCCGCACCGTAGGCATTGCGTTCGGCTATCGCGAGATTCTCTTCCGCTTCCAGCCGACTGATCTTCGCCGCCCGAGCTTCCGCGTCGGCCCGAGATGCGGCATCTCGGGCATTCGCAGCTTCCCGGTCTGCTCGACGCGCTTCATTTAATGCCTCTCCGGCGGCGGTGTCGGCGCGTTCGCGTTCGGTGGCTTCCTTCTGTTGAGCAATCAACGCCTTGTCCCGTTCTGAATCGATCCAGATCGCGGCTCCGGTCGCCAGAACCGCAATCACAACACTCGCAGCCAAGCTGATCACTCTTAGCCTTTTGAGTCTCGCCTGTCGCGATTCCCGTTCATGTTTGGCTGTTTGTAGACGCGTTTGGAAAGTCGATTGATCCGAACTCACTTCCTCTAACAACGAAAGACATAAATCGAAGTCTCCCTGTTGTTCGGCATACTGGGCCCATTCGAGACGCGCGGTGTCCGTCCCGTTGCGCGCGTCTTCGTTTTCGTTCCAGAGTTTCGCAGCCTCTTCAAACCCGAAAACCGCGCGTGAAAATTCCGCATAATCACCCGATGCTTTCGCATTATGGAGCGCCCGTTCGGCACGAGCCGACAATTCGAGACTATCCCGGTGCATCAGAAAATTGCGCAACGAATGGTGGAACTCTTCGACCGAGGCAAATCGATCCGCCGGTTCAGCTTTCATGGCACGCAGCGCGATTTCCAGCAACTCCCCCGAGGGGTCCAACTCTTCCTGACGCTCGGCGGGGCAAACGGTAATCTCATTACGCGAGGCGGCCACCAAAGATTCACGAGCCGACTTACCCGTATGCGGTGAGTGACCCGACAGAATCCGAAACAGCATCCCTCCCAGCAGATAAACATCGCTGGTGCTATTGGCTCGTTCGGGAGACATCACCATTTCGGGGGACATATACGCGGGAGTCCCCGCGATGGCCGATGATGCAGCCGACGGATTGTCGGGAATCATCGCCAATCCCCAATCCATCACGAGAACTTCTCCAAAGCCGCCAATCATGATATTGGCCGGCTTCAGGTCGCGATGAATGACTCCTTGAGAATGTGCAAACGCAATGGCGTCGCAAACACTCAGCAGAGTTTCGAGATTTTCTGTCAGAGACAACCCATTCATCAATTCCGACCAAGGCTGTCCTTTGACATTCTTCATCGAATAAAAGAGTTTGCCTTCATCGGTTTTACCAACTTCATAAATCGGAACAATGTTGGGGTGTTCGAGCTTCCCGGTCACGACTGCTTCGCTTAAGAATTCCTGCTGGTCGGTCTCGCGTTGCAAATTGGGACGCAATTGCTTAACAGCAACATTCCGACCGAGCGCGATCTGTCGGGCCAGGTGAACCTGACCCATTCCGCCTTCTCCGAGAAGTTCCAACGTCTGATAGTCGGCATTCGAATCAGCATCCCCCGCGTCTTCTGGTGGAAGAATATGTCGCTGACCGACTGCCCTTGAGTCGAGCTACAAGCCGTCTTTGAGGATTTTCGGACGCAGGCTCGTTTCAGCATGCTCCTGACCGAGATTCTGTTGCGAAGCAATCAGTGTCTGTGTTGAGGTGTCGAGAGCCTCTTCCTGAATTCCGATAATCGTTTCTTCGGAATAGTGTTCCGGCGGGGTCGCAGAGTTGGACGAAGGGACGTGCGTCTTATAGGGATCGGGATTTGTCATCAGACAATGCTAAATAATGTCGGGCATTCAGAGATGGCCGGAGATTTTCGGAAAGATAACACACACAGAATCAATTGTTCAAAGGGAATTGTAATCGAGAGTTTCAGAACAAATCCAGTACGTCTTGTATTTACTGGGTTGCACGCTTAGATCGCTCAGACTATTGAGGAAGTCGCGGTGAAATCCAAAGAAATTTCACCAATGGAGATAGAACTCTTCTGATCGTCCATGTGGCACCCGAACCATATCCGCATTCCGCGGCAGAAACAGGAGAACACGAATTCCGTTGCCTCTCACCTGGTAAGAAAGGTGGTGAAATGGGGCGAAAGCTGGAAACAGTAAAAGCAAAAACCCCGAGAAAACTAATGGTTCCCGGGGTTCGGTGTTAAGCGAAGTGGACATGGAGGGACTCGAACCCCCAACTTCTTCCGTGTAAAGGAAGCACTCTAACCAATTGAGTTACACGTCCGGTTGTATTGTCAATATTATACTGAATAAGAACGACTCCGAAAACCAAGATGCCCATTTTCGATCTGTGATTCGGACAAATCTTATTCAGGTGAGGTTCGCCGTTCAGGCGATTACTTCTCGTCTGGTTTCATCATCGGTTTCTCGTCCTTCATTTCTTTCATTTTCATCAGTTTCTTGATGTTGCCAGAAAATTCAGTGTCAGTTTCTTCTTGAAATGATGATTCTTCCTGTTCCATCATCGATTCGGGTTCCGTCTCGGGCTCTTCGATTGGAAGTTCAGCGGGTGCTGGCTGAGGCGATTGTTTCGTGGGATGATCAATTTTCACCACAATTTCACCAGGAAATCCGGGGCTCTCATCGCCCACATCCCGCCCTCGAATCACAAATGATTTCGTACCGGGACGGACGAAGAAAAAGAGTTCCCCAGAGCTACCAACTCCCACACAAGGGGACGCCGTTGTTCCATCCCAGGCCAATACGTGATAACCGAACCCGCTCACCACCGATGCCAGTGCCATGTGATCGCGAACGTCGGCCAGATTGGGAATCTGCTTCTCTCCTTTGTCGATTGCAGACGACCATTCCATCACAAACTGATTGGCGGCGTTTTGAATTTGTTGCATACGAAACTGATTGAATTCCTTGGCATGATCGGAGACATAATCGGCAACGTCGGTTCCCTCTAACGAAACACGTACACAGATGGCTTCAGGAACAGGCTTGACCTTGACAACAATGCCCGAAGATTGAGCAGTGAGTATGACATCGGCCAAGTGGGTCGAACTGACCAACGCCAATTCTTCAAGTTGCAGCGAAGCACGCACCTTTTCAAAGACTTCCGCTTCGACACTCACATCACCTCGCGAAATTAAGCCGGGCGAAATATTAGGGACTTCAACAACTTGCCCGGCTATCTCGGGTGACAAACCTACATTCCCCTGAATGAAATACCAACCAATAAAACCAAACAACACACCCGCACACAGGATTGGTACCAACAGTCCGCCCATTGAAGATCGCCGTTGTTTCCTTTTCACCCGACCCGATTTTCCCGGCGGGACGATTTGAATAATCGGATCGGTGTTGCCGGATGACGGACCGACATTAAACGTCAATTCATCAAACGCAGGCTCTGTTGCGGACTGGAATTCAACTGCGGGGGGACTCATTTCGGATTCGTGGGGAGACGCTGATGATCGACTTCCACTTTGAGTGGGAACAATCAGTTTTTCTCGACACTGTGGACAAGACCCTTTCTTTCCACCAGCTCCCTCGGCAACTTGGATGAGGGCTTGGCATGCAGGGCAATTGAACTCAATCATCAGTAAACTCTCTAGATGTCTGGCTGGGTTAATTCTTCAATCGACCAATTCGATACTCTGCCATAAGCTCGGATCGCTGGCAAATGGAAATTCGTCGCCGATACTGAGGGTTTGCAGGCCTAATTCTGCATCTCGGACGGCATAGAAAAAACCACACACAGGACTCCCTTCGGGATCGTAACCATTTAAGACATCCGCAGGAATCCAAAGATTCAAATTATAGCCGTCTGCACGAACTTCACTGGTGACCCAAATTTGGCCATCATCGGCAAGCGACGATTTCTCCCGGCAACGTGCAATCTCAACTTGTTGCACGCGTGGCTCTGTCTGGTCCTTTCCTCCTCCAGTCGGAATCGCGACAATCTGGTGGCAAAATCGATTCGCACGATGAACGCCGGGCGTATTACGTGTATCGATCCAAAGTTGTAGGCCGTCTGAGGTCGTCAGTTTGTCAGCAGCACAGACCAGTGGTTGCTTTTTACCAACAACTTTACAACTCATCTGCAGTCCATCGTCGTGCCAACCCAATGCAACAGTCGCAAATGAATCTGTTCCATCAAGGTGCTGAAGTGTTTCAAACGCATATTTTTTATTGAGCAATTTCAGGGAACTGCGTCTAGCAGGTTTTTTTGGCAGTTTTTGAATCGCTTGCTGAGACTCAAACAAAAAGGCATTCGGTATCAGAGACATGAGACTCTTTACATGAACGTAATAAAATAAACGTGACGACTATGTGTGACTTTGCACCTCTATGATTCTATCATCGTAGACGATCACGAACACCTTGACAGTCGGAGAAGCCGGAATTGTCGGCAAAAACAAAACTCACTTCAGACGCTCAATCACGGCCTGCCCGACAAATTTCGGTGCAGGGAGCCCGCGAACATAATCTCAAAAATGTATCTGTCGACATTCCCACGGGGAAACTGGTTGTCATTACGGGGCTTTCGGGGAGTGGAAAGAGCAGCCTGTTGTACGACACGCTGTTTGCAGCGGGAAGATTGCGTTTTCTGGAAACGATCCCGGCTGGCTCTCGCCGACAAGTGCGGCTTCCACAGCCCCCCGATGTGGACCGAATTTCGGGTTTGCCACCCGTTTTATCTCTCGCTCAACATCAAGGCCACAAGCAATCACGTGCCACTCTTCTCTCCATCGCCGATCTCTCACGTCATCTGCAACTCTGGTACGCCCGGTCAGGGACGGCTCATTGTCCCCATTGTGGGCAGGAAGTCGTCCGACAGACGGTTGAGGAAATCGTTGATCGGATCATGCGACTCGAAGAACGACGGAAGGTCATGATTCTGGCTCCCGTCGTGAGAGGGAAGACTGGCGGCCATAAAGAGTTGTTGTCGCAATTGACTTCACACGGCTTTGTGCGCGCGAGGATTGACGGCGAACTGATCGAGTTGGCCGATTGTCCTGAACTCGCTCCCCGTAAGAAACATACGATAGAAGTGGTCATTGATCGGATCATTGTCAAAGAGGGAATTGAAGACCGGCTGACCGAATCCGTTCGATTGGCGTTGCGAGAAGCCGAGGAGACATGCCTCGTCAGTATGCAGACAGACAACGGCTGGGAAGATCGTGTCTATTCGTCACGCTATGCCTGTGTGGATTGTGACTTGGCGTTTGCTCCTTTAGAAACTCGCAGCTTCAGTCCATTGAGTCCGTATGGGTCGTGCCCCGATTGTGAAGGCCGAGGCATTCACAACGACGATGCGAATCAGCCTTGCCCTGAATGTCAGGGAAGTTGCCTCAATTCGTTCAGTCGGAATGTACGTTATCTCGATATCACTTATCCAGAGTGTTTGTCGGGATCGGTGGAAGAGTCCTTCGCCTTCTGGAAGTCGATTCCCGAACCAGACAACGATGCCGATCCGGTCCAGATAGAAATCTTTCAGCGCCTTCAACCGCAAATCGTTCAACGCCTCCAGATCTTGATGGAAATGGGGCTGGGATATCTCACCTTAAATCGATCTGCCGTCAGCCTCTCTGGCGGTGAGTTCCAAAGAGCCCGGTTGTCGGCAGTAATAGCAGGTGGACTGACACACGTTGCCTATTTACTCGATGAGCCAACGAGCGGCCTACACGCTGTCGATGCCATGAAGCTGTTAGGATCTCTACAGCGTTTGCGCGACCGCGGCAACAGTGTGATTGTCGTTGAACACGATCCCGTCATCATCCGGGGAGCCGACCACATTATCGAGTTAGGACCGGGAGCAGGCCAGTTAGGCGGCGAGATCATCGCCAAGGGGACTCCCGAACAACTCAATCAGAGGGCCGATACACCGACGACACGATTACTCTCAAACAGAGAGGCCCAACACTCATCTCTCGAACGCGAGTTCGATCATCAAATAAAGCTCTCCGGTGTACGGTGTCACGATTTAAGTGGCATTGATGTCGAGATTCCGGTGGGAGCGTTTGTCGCGATTTCGGGAGTGAGCGGAAGCGGAAAAAGCACGCTCGTTTATCAGGTTCTCCAACCCACACTCAGAAATCTATTGAATCGCGAAGACCTGCCATGCGTCCATTGCGATACGATTGAAGGAGCGGAGGCGATTCACGCATTGCGGGTCGTTGACCAATCTCCTTTAGGAAGAAATGGAAGATCCAATCCCGCCACGGCCACTGGTCTTTGGAATGAAGTTCGTCGAATTTTTGCCGGTACTCGCGAGTCCAAAATTCGCGGGTTCAAAGCCGAACGATTCAGTTTTCAGTCCTCGTCGGGACGCTGCGGACGTTGCAAAGGCCGAGGAGAATTACGATACCGTCAAGCCCTGCTGCCTGATGTCAAAACGACTTGCCCCACATGTCGAGGGAGGCGATTCAACGAACAAACCTTGTCCATTCTCTACAAAGGTTTAAGCGTTGCCGATGTGCTGGAGTTGAGCCTGGAGGAAGCTTCACAGTTCTTCGAAAGTTTCCCACTGGTTTCAGAACGATTGAATGTGTTATGTGAAATGGGATTGGGGTATCTGAAGTTAGGACAACCGGCGACCACTCTTTCCGGCGGTGAAGCCCAACGCATCAAACTGGCCGCCGAGTTGGGGAAACTGAA
>Ga0222718_10001209_pt1 | contig 25526 bp, 26 predicted proteins | sample C33_27DmetaG_FD_165045 | JGI IMG/M metagenome (GOLD analysis project Ga0222718, IMG submission 165045) | Estuarine water microbial communities from San Francisco Bay, California, United States - C33_27D | ecosystem: Environmental > Aquatic > Marine > Unclassified | place: USA: California...
TTTTTCTTTATTATTATTTTTTTTTTTTAATCAATTAATTTATTTTTTTCTAAATCATTTACAATTGGTTTTTTTATTTTCCAATTCTCAAATATATAATACGCAATAGTATAAAATGGCATAACTAACCAAAATATATTTACCCACATAAATGCCCTCTTAAATAACCACGTGTCACTCGGGAAATCTGGTGTAGGATAATTAACACTATCGGGTTCTCTTTCTTGCCAGAAATACGCAAACATATACAAGAAACTATTCATAAATTGAGTTCCCATCGCAACAGATAAACATATCAAATAATTATTATGATTCCCAAATATCTTAAATGTTATAGCAAGTAAAGAAAATAAAGCACACTGAGTACAATGAGAACTTTCTATAATTCTACTCCAATCATCACTATTTGACATATATTCTCTATCTGCCCAGGCACCATACTCCGCATAGAAAATATGTGAAAGTTTCCAGGGCAGAACATAACTAATATCATAATTATTAGTCCAAACGTGTTGACTGGTATTGACTAATTGTTGTGCCATATCAGTTATATTCTTATAATCTGAAATGTAAGCGATTTCCCATACACCAGTTAAAATAGTCATCATTACCCAAAAGTATGTTGCTCTATTAATAGTTTGTAATTGTTGAAATGATTTTCTAACAAAAATAGAACCTACAAAATATAAAGCAATTTCTAAAATTCCAATAACGTAACCTTTCATATTAGATATTATAATTAGCAATTTTTTAAATAAGTATTATAAAAAAATGGAATTAGAATATCTAAATAATTTTTATAAATAGATAATTAAATTGATTTAAATAATATATTTATTTTATAATTAATATGGAATTAGAATATCTAAATAATTTTTATAAATAGATAATTAAATTGATTTAAATAATATATTTATTTTATAATTAATATGGAATATATTTATAAACTTTTTCAATATCTTAATTTAACTTCTCCAAGTAAAGAAATAAAACAATTCAAAAAACCTACCGGTTATAAAAATATAAATACAAGTGCAACCAAATAAAATTATTTTTTATTATTTTTTAACCATTTATTAAAAATTTTTATGGCTTTTTTCATATCTTTTGTTTGTCTTGTATGATATTTTGCCCTATTTTTCATAGTATTAATTACTGAAAATTGATATTTTCTAGGTTCATTTTTAATTTGTCGAATGGTATATAAAGCTTTTTCTTTATTTTTATAACCCAATCCTTTTCTACTTGTTTTTGGGTGATAATCTGCATATAATGAATAATTAATTTTTTTTTTAGTTTTATATTTTTTTACCATATAAATTAAAAAAATATAAATTTTTTTCAATAATATTAATTTAAATTTTTTTAGGTAAATTTTTTTGAATATAAAGTGTGGTAAGTCTTGGGTCACCACATAATTTATCTCCACAACAATCGTGATTTGCTAAATCAGTTTTAATAAAGTTACTATCTAAATTCCACCTACCTAAAATAGTTTTAGGAGGTAAAAATGTTTTATTCATAAATTGTTTAAAAACTTTAAAAGAAAGCATTTTATTCAATAAGTTTAAACAATATTTAAAATTTCAATTTTAAATAATAAATAATATAAAATGTATCGTTTTATTTTTGATAGAGTAAAAAAAATAGTTCCTCGTATTTCTGATACTGAATTAATAGCATTAAGAACTGGAAATACTAATTTAGATAGGCAAATATTTTCGGGTCATGTAATATTACCTAAAAAAAATGAAGTTAAAAAAAATCACAATTTTGATTTTAATCAAGTAGATAATTTATTAGATAAATATGGAAATAATTATTCTTATCCTTCTGATAATTATAAAGATACTTTAAAATTTTTATCCAAAAATAAATTTTTTTCATTTTTAATAGAGGATAAATATGAAGGTAATAAATTATCTATCAAAGAATTATCAGACACTTTAACTAAAATTTCTTCGAAAAATCCAGCTCTAGGTGTAACTGTTATGGTTCCTAATTCACTTGGTCCGGGAGAATTATTATCAAATTATGGAACGGAAGAGCAAAAAAACAAATATTTACCAAAACTTTCAAATGGGGAACTTATTCCGTGTTTCGGTTTAACTGGTCCTAATAATGGTTCTGACGCATTAGGGAAAATAGATACAGGCGTATTAAAAATGAAAAATGGAAGAAGAATTGTAGAAGTAGAAATCAATAAAAGATATATTACATTGGCTCCTATTGCTGATTTAGTGGGTCTTGCTATTAGATTAGATGATCCTGATAAATTATTAGTGAAGGGTGAAGAAGGAATAACATTATTTTTATTAGAAAAAAATCATCCCAATTTAAAATTAGAAACTTATCACAACCCTTTAAATATTGGATTTCCCAATGGAACAGTTAAAGGGAAATTGGAGTTAGATTTAGATACTATAATAGGAGGTGAAGTAAATACAGGTAATGGATGGAAAATGTTAATGGAATGTTTGTCGGCAGGAAGGGGTATTTGCTTACCTGCTACAGCAAATGCCTCTGCTAAAACTTCAACTTATGGTATTTTTAATTTTATTAAACATAGAAAGCAATTTAATATTCCTTTAATAAATATGGAAGGTGTTAGTAATAAATTTAGTGATATGTTATATGAAACTTGGTTAATACAATCTAGTATTGCTATGACTAATAATATATTAGACACTGGTAATAAACCAGCAGTTATTTCCGCAATTATGAAAGAACAAACAACAGAAAGAGCTAGAAAAGTAATAAATAATGCGATGGATATACATAGTGGAAGTGCCATTTGTTTAGGGGAAAATAATTTTACAGAGAAATTTTATAAATGTATCCCAGTTGGAATTACTGTTGAAGGAAGTAATACTTTAACTAAAAATTTAATAATTTTTGGACAAGGATTAAATAAAAGTCATCCATATGTATATGATATTTATGATAGTATTGTTTCAAATGATTTAGGTAAATTTAGAAATAATTTTAATGAAATGATTAAACATTCTACTAAATTATTATTAAAATCAAAATTATCATTTGGTAGAGATAATATAGAAAAACAAGTTACTGATTTTGCCAATTTAAGTAATTTTATAGCTTTATTAGGAGGAGAAATTAAAAAAAACCAATCTATATCAGGTGATATGGCAGATATTTTATCTAATTTATATTTGGCACATAGTGTATTATGGTATGAGAAAAATTATAATATAAGTAGCAATTTAACACAATATTGTATTAAAAGATTATTATATGAGAATAGTATATTATTTAATAGAATTATTGATAATTATCCTTTAAAACTTAGATTTCTATTAAAGAATATGAAAAGAAAACAAAAAAGTTTATTATATCAAGACAATAGGGAACTTATAAATGAAGTACAAAAGAATGATAAAATTATGGATAGTATTTGTGAAAATATATATTTAGATAAAACGTTACAAGATTTAGAAAATTTAAATAAATTACAAAATGAAGAATATGAAAAAATATATAATAATATTATTAGTGTAGAAGAATATAAAATATAAAAATTTATAGAAAAGTAAATTATTAATGTTTTAGACAAATCTTACAAGCACCAAATTCAATAGTGCCTCTTTCTTTTTGTACTCTTGCTCTACAGCACGGGCAACTTTGCCCACAATAAATAAGATTATCATAATGATTATGATAATCCCAATTATGTCCGTGTTTGGATTTAAGACAATTCGAATTATTACTTTTCGGCATAATTAATATTTTACTATTAAAGAAAAACAGAAATCAATTTTTTATTTGATTTGACTAATAAAAAATTGAACTCAATTTTTTATTTGGATTTGTAGAATTTATCTTGTCAATTTATCTTTTTTTATAAAAAATTATCTTTTATTATTGTATAATGGATCATTTATATGGCGATGGAACTGCTTGGGATTTCAAACAGTATCAAGATTTTTTAGAATCAAATAATAATATCTATAATTTACATAATACATTATTACAAATAACGAATCACATTTTCGACGGAGAAGCTGAAATAGTAAGTTCTTGGAAAAATATTGCGAAAATGTCTTCACAAAATGATAATAATACTCAAAACTGGGTAAAAGACGAAGTTAAAAATGTAAAAATATTAGAAACAAGTATAGGTCAATATAAGGAGTTATTAAAAGAATATTTATTTAAAATAGATAAATTATTATCTGAAAATCCGGAAATTATAAAAGCCCAAGAACAAAATAAAATAAATCAGGCACAAAAAAATACTTTAAAGGAATTAGAAAATCAGGAAAGGGAAAAATTATTAGAAACTTCAAATGAGTTTCAAGATGAAGAAGATAGAAAAAAAATAATAAAAGTTGTATTACAAGTATTTACTATTTTAGTAGGTTTAGTAATAATATTTTTGGTTAATAGTAAAACACGATTTCTACGTAGTTTTTCACGAAGTATAATGTCTATGAAAAGAAGTATATTATCTCCTATGAGATAATTTATATTAATTATTTATATATTAATTATTTATACATAATTTTCATACTAAGTAGAGAAATCCCTTGTAATCCTACTAAAGAGTTCGCTACAATTAAGGGTATTTCTTTAAGCATTATTCCATAAATAAGGAATAGAATACAAGTTAATTCTTGTAAGCATAAAAAACCTAATGATAAATTTTCTACTTTTTTTGTTTTATAAGTTAAATATATTTGCGGTAATAAAGTTATTATAAGTGTTGAAGCACCTAAATAACCAAATATTTGCGTTGTTATATTATTATTTGAGTCGTTTGTATCTGTTATATAATTTATATTAAACATTCTATTTTAATTATAAAATTTTTCATTTTAAATGGAAAATAAAATAAAATAAAAATGTTTTTTTTTTTGAAATAATATTTTAATTTATCTTCTATACCCTATCATATCCACCGCGCGTTTTCGCGCATTTATACATACAACCACATAGGAAAGTAATCAGTAGTACAGCGAGCAGAAATGCCCCAATATAACTAAATGTTTCCGCGGTAGTAAGACCTTTCAGATTTGTAAGTTCACAATGATACATAACACCACTAATAGTAGAGTTAACAGTTGTATAAGTGTAACATTTATCAAATGTGCTGTTTTCAACTAGTCCCACATCTTGAAGCATTGTGTTGCAACATTTTGGATATCCTCCATCATATTGTGTTTCTAGACACAAATTTTTAATAGTGGAATTCTTTGCTGTTGTATTTTCTCCACATGTATAATTTTTATAGTAATTGATTGTGAAATCCGCATTATCTGGGAAAAGAAACTTTCCCGCAACTTGCGGTGTTGCTGTAATCATAATTGTAAGTAGTTTGTACATCATTTTTATTTTTATATTTAAAATTAAAAGTAATTAAAAAATCAATTTTTTTTTAATATTAATAATAAGTATATGGATTACAATAAAGACACCATAACAAATCTTAAAACTGGCGATTTAATACTTTTTAATAGTCATCCAAAAGGATTAATGAGTATTTTATCCAATATGATAAGATTTACCACTCATAGTAACTATACACATATTGGTTTAATATTAAAAGACCCTACTTTTATAGAACCACATTTAAAAGGGTTATATGTTTGGGAATCTGGTTGGGAAGGGATACCTGACCCACAAGATAATGAAATAAAGTTAGGAGTTCAAATAACACCTTTTGAAGAAATTATTAATAATTCTAAAGGAGCAGAAATTTCTATTCGACAAATTAATTGTCCTTTAACACTTTTTAATGAAGAAAAATTAAAAGAGATACATAATGTGGTATATAAAAAACCATATGATATATTGCCACAAGATTGGTTACCTGCTTTATTTAGGAAAGATTTATATCCGCAAAAAACAGATAGATTTTGGTGTAGTTCCTTAGTAGGATATATTTATACTAAAGTAGGTTTATTAGTGGATGAAACTGATTGGTCTATTTTAAGACCTTGTGATTTTTCAATAATGGACGAATATATAAAATTTAATGAAGGTTGTAGTTTATCAAAAGAAGAAATTAAGTTAATTTAGACATTTGACTGACCTATAGATTTTTTATTTTTTACATTTAAGCATGTTAATCCTGCTAAAATTAATACTATACCTATTATTTTTGTAGTATTTATTTTTTCCTTATAAAATAAACACCCTATTAATAAAGTACAAACAATTAATAAGGAACTTGTATGGGGAATAATATGAGAAACGTCACTGCTTTTTAATAAATAAACAAACAAAGCAGAAGCAAGAATAGCATTAACACCACAAAATATGAATAATAATATTGTTTTTTTATCTAATTTTTTAAAAATATTTTTTCTAATATTACTTTTCCCTAATATATATTTACTAGAAATGTAAATATATGTGGATAGAAAAATAATATGACACATAACAAATAGGTATTCATCTGTATTTACTTCTTTAGTTAGAGATTTTTTAAGAAAACCATTAAGTGTAAGAGATAAAATTAGAATAACTAATATTATATAGAATATCATTAAAATATTAATATAAAAAAAATAAAAAAAATAAATAAAATAAATATATATATATATATAAAGAATGAATACAAGCTCGCGAAGACAAATAAGCCCCAGTTGGGGGGAAAGAAGAAGATCGAGTGATTATGGGAGAAATGGTAATAATTATTATAATAATATTAATACATTTGGAGAAATACCTCCAAGAGAAACTAATCCAAGATTGAATTATAATTATTCTAATAACAATTATAATCAAGTATTTTATAATTCACCTGTGTTCATAAATAATGTAGATATTAATAAACAAGATAGAGATTTGGAAATGGAATTTGAAGAGTTTAAAGCAATTAGATTTATGAGAATTAAAAGAATAGTAGATGAATTAAAAGAAATGACAGTTGAAAAAATGAGAGAAGAAACTAAAAAAGTAACAAAAGAAGAAGATATGGAATCTATTGAAGAAAAATCAATTTTTCAATGTATTGATTATATGTCAGATATAAGAATGGAAAATATGAAAAATTCAAACTATTCTTCTACAGAATTATTAACTAAATTTAGGAAAATGGTAGTTGAAGATTTTACTAATTATAATAAATTTAGAGAATTGAGAAATTTAGTTAGAACTCCTATACAAGATGTAAATCTTCCTCCTACTCCACAAATACCCCCACACTTATTAAGTCAATCACCTCCACAACAATTTCAAAATTCAGATTTTCCCTCTCCTCCACAAACTCATCCACAACAGCCCCAAACTTTTAATTTAAGTGGCGGAGCTAATTCAAATAATACAATACCGGGTATAAATAATTTTAATAATATAGAAGGGAATAATTCAATAAGAGAGGTATTCCAAAAATTCCATTTAACTGAAGAAAGTATAGATAATCTGATAAATATCAATCCATTATTATTAACAGAAGATGATTATTCATATATAGAAATAACAGAGGAAGAAAATAGTAATATTATAAAGGATTATTTTTTACCTGATATGAGCTTAGAAGATTTTAAAAATATTTTTTATGGTTTGTATATACAGAAACCAATACGTATTAAAGATCAATATGTTAGAGTTTATATAAATGAAATTTATTTAACTAATAAAGATTTTCCATTATTCTTTTTTATTAATTTACCTGATACTGGTCCAGAAGAAAATGGAACTTTTGAAAATAAATTACATTTAGTACATTATAATAAATATGGAGATAATGATGAAGATATAGAAGAAAAAGACGAAGATTATTTATATTTGATAAATAAAGAAGAAGAAGAAAATAATTTTATAATTTGCGAACCAGTTAGTGTGAATTTAAATATAGAATATATTACTCCTCGAATATATGAAATAAATACAAAAAATTTTTATAATTTAGAAGAAATATCTGAATTAAATAATGTTATTTTAAGCGAAGAAGATAGAAAGTATAATTTTGAAATACATAGAAATAATACTAATACAAATGACTTAATAGAAAAAATATGTAATAAATATGTTTATGGTTTAATTTATGATTCAGATGTTGTAGGACATGAAATATATGGATATTATAATACCGCAAATTATGATTATATGGAAGAAACAAAATTTTATATTTTAAGAATTAAACCAAAAGAGGAAGATGAATATAGTGATGACAATTATTGGTGTTTATTTTATCATAGAAATGATATGTTTTTCCCTATATTTACGATAAATAAATTATATGACGATTATGATAAGAGAATACCGCTTGTAGGTTTAATTTATAATATACATAACTCTTTGCTTCAACTACTATATATTAATGAAGAAGAAGCACAGGAAATAGAAGATATAGGTAGAATTTTAAATGAATTACGTGGAGATAGAGAAAAACTTATAAATAACTTTTATTTGAAAATAGATTATAATATTAAAATTACTAATAATTTTCCTCATATAGAAAGATTAGAATTATTAGAAAATATTACAGTAGATAATATAAATAATTTAATATGTAGAAATGATTATAATATTGGAACTGTTCCATATGAAGGAGATATACAAATTATAACTGGTTTGGGAAATCAAACTACAACAAAAATATTCAAAAATACATTAAATAATATGGATTTATCGACTAATTCTCCTTTTTGTCCAAATACTTATTTATTTTTAGATATTGAAACATATTTATCATTATATAATAGGTCATTTCAATGGCAAGAAATACAAACTAAAATTATAACTTGTTATAAGGGTTTTTGGATTTATATAGAAGTAATATTAGGAATACAATCAGCAGGAGGAATAGGAGAAGATTATGAATTTCAATATGAAATAAAAGATATAATTCAAGATACAATATTTTTTTGTCCTTTTAATTCTAATTATGAAAAGCATAATTTGGTTGACGGGGAATGGTTCAAATATAATAATAGAGCAGTTGTAGATTCTATATATGTTAAATTTATAAAATCAATTAATGATAATGAATATTTCTTAGGAAATAATCAACCAATTATAAATCCTCAACATTCTTATTCGAATCCAATTATTACCCAACAAAATGTTTATTCATATTCAGTTAATATTCCTAGAAAGTCTTTCTTATTTTTAACTAAAGATAATTTTAATCCGGATTTAACAGAAAGAGAAGATAAGATTACTAGAGAGGAAGATTTAACAATACCTCATTATGTAAAAACATATATTGATAGAACACTCAATTATTTGAATATGGAAAATTATAAAGATATTATGAATATTTTTAATTTGGATAGATTTGTGTTAGAATGTATAAATAAACCTATCGGATTAATTGAATTTAAAGGTGGCATGGGTATGGATTATGGAGGACTTAGAGCAGACTATATTTCTTTTGTAAGTTCTTCTTTCAAAAATACATTTTTTGAAGAATTTAGTTTTAAACTACATAGAGATGAACATATATATGGTAAAAAATTAAAACTTTCAAATTTAAGGGGAGGAAAAAGAAAGTTAAGAACTAAAAATAAAAATAAAAATAATAAAATTAGAACTAAAAAAATTAGAGGAGGAGCAAATAGAAGATTTCAAAGATTAATAGAAAAATCTAAAATTGAGGAAAATATGAGAAGAAAACAAAGACAACAAAATCAACAAAACCAACAAAATAAAGAAAATACAAATTCTTCTCAATATAGTGCCGGTTTAGATTACAGTAAAATATCAATAACAAATATTAATGTTTTACTCAAGAGAAATAAGGATAATAAATTAAGTAAAAATGAAGACAAAACTATAAGAGACCAAAATTTGAAATATATGTATATGATAGGTGGTTTAACTTTGGCAAAATTGTTAGCAGTGGATAATGGTGATTTTATGAATAAAAATGTAATTATGGATATTCCTTTTTCTTCTTATTTGGGAAATAGACTAACTAATGAATATTTAAGTAATTGGATAGATATTTATGCTATATTTAAAAAGGATACGGAAGATACTGAAGGTAATGATATAGATATGGTAAAATATATGATTGAAGAAGAATATGACTATAATAATAGTGATTTTGATAGTTTAATTGATTTAGAAAATATTGACCCAGAATATTTACAGTTTTTTTTCACAGAAAAAGAATTAAAAAAAAAAGTAAGTGATTTAGTTTTACCGGAACAATATAATTTAGCTTATACATTCTTATATTTATTAGATAAATATGAAAGATATTTACATAAAGAAAATTATTTCTTTACTAAAGGGTTTAAGGCATTTTTTGGTAAATCAGTCAATGAAAAATTATTTTTTAGTAACCAACATACAAAATCTTTAATTACTGAAGGGGATTTTATGAAGGCAACATATATAGGAATGATAGATAAAGATAAATTATTGTCTTTAATTACTTATCAAAAAATTCATAGTATACCAGAGGAAAAAAAAGAAGAGTATACAAATATAATAATAGAAATAATAAATGAATTAGATAATGAACAATTGAAAAAATTATTATTTTTTTGGACTGGTTCTACTACACTTAATAATACTAATCATATTATAGAATTTACGAACAGTGATTATATCAAAATTATAACATCACATACTTGTAATAACCAATTAGATTTATATATCAAAAAAGATGAAGACACATATTATACCAAAGAAGAACTTAAGAAAGGTATAATAGCTAGTTATGGTCAGTTAGAACACGGTTTTGCTTAATTTTCATTCTATTATAATTTTTTATACTTAAAAATAAGACTTGATATTTTTTTTAAAAATGTTTAAATATTTAGTCTTTTTAACTTTAGTTAATTATGTTGATTCTTTACCTAATAAGTTAGAATCAAGTGATTCTACATCCGAAATACAGGTTAATGATAATATGTGTTGTGTAGATCATCATAAAAAGAAGAATAATGATTTATTATCCGCAAATTATGATTGTTCACAGCTTAATCCATATGGTTCTGATAGGTGTAAAGGTGTTTTAGGTGGAAATGTTTGTAAATGGGCAAATTGTCTTCCCTTAAGTAAATGTGATAGAAAACCAAAGTATGAACTTCATTTTGGTAAAAAGGTAGATGTAGGGAAATGTGCCGGTATTTGTAAAAGTACTTTAGATAGTGATTTACAAGTCAGTAAAAATATATGTTCTCCTTCTATATTTGATTATAAAGAATTAAAAAAAGGAAAAGTTAAAGTGATAAAAGAGTGCGAATGTCAAAATTGCGGTGTTAAGAATCATTATGGAACTATTAAAGTCCCTCTTGGTAGGTGTTATGGAAAATGCGAACAAAGAGATAATATTTGTCTTGCTGGTGTAGAGGATAATTATAGTATAACAAATGGTATGGAAGTATCAAATCCTTCTTTATTATTATTGAATAGTGCGACAGGAATATGTCCTTTAGGTGTTCAGAGTGGTTTTGATATTTTTATGGATAATAGGTGTTTCGTTCATACTTTCGAAAAATGTATAAGAAAAAGTGAATGTCCTATTAGAACTTTATTATTGGATATTTGTATGGAGGCTGCTCAAGTGTCTTTAACTAATACGGATAGTTTAAGACTTGGAACCAATGGAAATGGATTATGGGGTATAGGATTACCTGCTTTAAACGGGGGAAATTGGAATCCTGGGGATAATTTATGTACAACATTTGATTTGAATAATTTAAATGGTGGTATAAGTATAGTTAATAATGTAGTGGTAGATGGTAATTTAGATGTTTTAGTTCAAGATGATTCGGCGGTTGATTTTTTAAGATTAACAACTATATATGAAAATTGTGAACAATGTTTACCAACTCACCAAACCGTACATTCTTTTTATTTATCTAATGGATTACAACAATTTAGACATATAAAAGATTGTGATTGTTTAGATATGAGAAAATGTCATAGAGAGAAATTAGAAGAAACGTATTATACAGGAACGAATTTTGAAGTAACTTTAGATGTAGGACAATGTATTGGCAAATGTGATACAGGAAGTTTATGTAATAAAGAATTTGTAATAAAACAGATTAAAAGTCCTTATGGATTACAAAATATTAAGATTATTGAGGGGTGTTATTGTTAGTATATATATTTATAAAAAATAATAATCAAAAATGACTACTTAAAAAGAAAATATTATTTATCACATAAATGAATTTAAAAAAAATAATGATTACGTTATTGCTATTAAATGTCTTTACTGTTAATGCTTTTAATGATCCTGAAATATTTAATAATAATATAACCAGTAAATTTTCAAATATAAGTAATGGGACAGATAAGCATAATAATTATTTTAATCAGAATGTAAAATTAAGATTTTACGAAAATATGGAAGAATGTTTAAATAACGAGGATATTTTATTAAAAACGAATAATAATTATGATATGAATTGTAATTGTCTAAATACATCTCAATGTATGAATACATTATTTAATTCCAGTGATTTTAAATCTCAAAGGTGGAAAGTGAATAATACTTTTGTAAATGGTTCACAATGCGAGTTTAAAAATGGGAGAGTATGTGATATGTGTGGTAAATATCCAGTAAGGGCAGATATAATTTTATTTGGCAATATATGTATAAATAGACAGATAGCTAATATTTTATTAATTTTATTTATTATGTGTGGTGGTATTGCGGGTGCTTTTGGAGTTGTATATTGTATGTATAATATTATATTTAATTCCGACGGTAATCATGTTTTAATTAGAAGGCGTCGAGGGTATAGTAATTTAATAAATAATACAGAGAAACCCCCTTTTTTATAATGGAAAAATCTAAATTATATTTAAAAAATAATATTTAAAAAGAAATTTATAATTAAATTTATAAAAATTCAATTATAAATGTTTAAGTTATTTTACTTATTTGCTTTGATAGTTCCTATTTTAGGAAGTAATTTTGATTATAAAATAAATGATAACACACAAGTTGATTATCTATTATCATATGATGATGTAGGAGGTAATGATTATATGTTTGGTACTGGAAATGAAAATAATTATTTAATAAATAATACAGTAAATAATTCTACGGAGTGTAGGTGGAATTGTGCGTATGACGATAATTGTTTAGGTATTTTTGAGAATTATACTGGTGATTATGAATGTAGGGCTTTATCTAATTTAGGGGAACCGGTTGAAACTAATACATCTGTTAATAGTTATATTAAGGTTAAACATAGTATATTTAAAGAATATAAACATTCTATAGAAGGATATTTGTGGGATGTTCCGCAAACTAATAAAAATTCAACAATATATCTTGATTTAAATCATAATGGTATTTTAGACGAAGGGGAACCTAATCAAGAAGTTACGGCAAATACTGCTTTTACTTTCGATAATTTAGAAAATGGTATATATTTATTAAAGCAAATAGTTCCCGATGGTTGTTATCAAATTTATCCAGGTTTAAATGGAACATTTGAGCATTTTAAAGGGGATGGATTTGTGGATAATGTTGTAAGATATATTCATTATGGACACCATAAACATTCTGTCGCACATGGTGGTTTTATTACAGAAGATATGGGTGAAGGCGACGAGCACGTTGAACATAAAGAATACTTAAATAAGAATTTTAGTATGGTATTGGGAGAAAATAATAATACTTATTTATCTTTTTATCCTGGATATAGTATTACATTTTCTTTTGTAGACGAATCGGTAATGAATAATCCCGGAGATGATATATTTATTGATACGTTCGAGCATTCGAACGTAAGGGCAAATGTAAGTGTCAGTAGTGACGATATTAATTTTAATTTAATAGGTGTAATGGATAGTTCTAATTGTACCGAAGAAGGTAAAGAACATATTATGTGTCAATCCTTTGATTTGGGAGATTATGACCATCCTGCGACATTTATAAGGTTAGATTTTATTGGAGAAGATAGTAAAGAGAAATTAAATATAATAAGAATAGGTGTATATGAAAGAAGTGTATATTTACCTCCGCATGGATATTTATTTAGTACTGAACAAGGATATTTTTCTTTTTTTTATAATGATTGTAATTATTATTTCGGGTGTAATACATATTGTAATGTAAATTTTTATTATGATGATGATTATTATTCTTGTATGGAAGGTTGTTATTTATTTAATGAAAATAATAGGTGTAATTGTTTGGATTATAATGGAACAATGAATTTTTATGATTATGTTGATGATGATTTTTATGTTGATGATGACCAACTAGGTGATGGAAGTTTTAATTATGATATGTGTGAACATGGATGTAATTTTCAAATGACCAGACATGTATATCCAAATTATACTATTATAGAGGATAGTATTGGCTTAATGAAAGGTAGAATTTTGAGCGAAAATAATATGACTATAGATAGTTTAGTTGAACAATGTGATAGTAATGAAGTGTGTGGAAGTATTTCTTTGGGATTAAATGGAGAAGGGAATCTTTATGATTCACATAGACATATTCATAATCATAACTATACATTTATTAAAAAGAATAGTCATGATACTACCACTTTAACAACAACAACCATAACCACAACTTCAATAACTAGCACTTCACAAACCAGCACAACAACTTCTCAAACTAGCACAACAACTTCAATAACTAGCACTTCACAAACCAGCACAACAACTTCGCAAACTAGCACTACCATAACGCAAACTAGTACAACAACTTCGCACACCAGCACAACAACTTCACAAACTAGTACAACAATAACGCAAACTAGTACATCAACTTCTCAAACTAGTACAACAACTTCACAAACTAGTACAACAATAACCACTACTATAATAAATAATAGTTTTAATATAGGAGAAACTAATAATTCTTCTTCAACAAGTAAAAATACTAAAAGACAGTTAACACCCCTTTATGTAGTATTAGGTGTATTAGGTAGTATTATACTTATCTTTGGAATAGTAATGATAGGTGTAAATTATACTAATAAGAAAAAATTAAATAATTTAGAAATACAAAATAGGAATAATGGAGTAATAAGTTATGATAATCCATTATACAATAAAGGGGTAGAAGTGAAATATGACGAAGAAACTCCTTATGATTACCAAGATGTACAACCACTGGATTCAAATGTTAATTACATAGAAGTAAGAGAAAGTTCCGAAATTTAGTTTTAAAAATTTTTTAGATTTTATAGAGTTATTAATTTACAGAGTTATTAATTTACAGAGTTATTAATTTACAGAGTTATTAATTTACAGAGTTATTAATTTACAGAGTTATTAATTTACAGAGTTATTAATTTACCTTTAAAATCATTAATATTATTATAATTTTTTATTTTCATAATACCTTCTAATTCTTTTAATATTCTTTTAAAGCAATTAGTATTTTCTTTATAAAATTGTGTTCCTATTTGTATTAAATCCGCACCACATAAAATAAATTCAAATGCGTCTCTTCCAGTTTCAATGCCACCACAACCAATTATATTAATATTTTTATTTAATTTTTGGAATTGGACATAGAAATTCCTAACATTACTTAAACCAGTTGGTTTAATATAACTGCCACCAATTCCTCCAATACCATCTTTGGGTTTAATAACAGTTGATTCGGTTTTATAATTTATAATAAGACCATTACCTATACTATTAATACAGGTGATAAAATTAATAGGGTATTTTACAATTATATTTGCTACTGTTTCGAAGTGGTCTAATTCAAAATAAGGTGGTAATTTTATACCTAAAATAGGTTTATTTTCCATATTATAGGTTATAGTTTCATATATGGTACATAATTCATTTAAATATGTATTCAGAGACTTGAAATCATACGCAAGTTGTCCTTTTCCTACAATATTAGGACAAGATAAATTAATTTCAATTCCGTCTATTTTTTTATTGAAATTTTTAACTGCTACCAAAATATTAGTTAAAATAAGTATTGTTTTTTCTAATGTCATCCCAGTCATAGAAATAATATATGGTTTTTTTATTTTTTCTGATGATTTAATATAATATTGGTGTCCTTGATTAGGTAATCCCATAGAATTAATAGAACCTAACATATGATCATGATATCTTGGTTTTTCATTTCCTTCTCTTTTTTCAAATGTCGCAGTTTTAGTAACAACGCCACCCGCGGAGCTATCGTCTATTGCTATTAATTCTTCTTCCATAGAACATATAGGTCCGGAGGCATTGAGAATACAGGTAGAGAATTTGGTATTAGAAATATGTGATGATAAATCCATTTTATAATATTTTTAATTTCTTTTTAAGTAAAATATTTTAATCTTCTAAAAAATTATTGAATTCTATTCCCGCAATTTCGTCTAATATCTGATACAATATTGCTTTTTTTTCCCTCTTTTTTTTGTAATGAAAATATAAGATTATTACGATTGCGTGTATGATTATGATATAAATAATACTAAAGATAAGTCTAACTTTAGAGCAATATTGATTAGTTAAATTATATTGATATTGATAATATGATTGGTTATATAAAGGTAAGCATTTTTTTTCATTATTTTTATTAAAAGATAAGAATTGTTCATATTCCAATAAATATGGATTATTATCTAAAATTATATTTTGATTTATTTTACGAATACATTTTTTTCTACCTATAAAACAATTACAATTTACAGGAATCCTTACTAAGTCATATAAATATGTTGTTTTATTATGACATAATGACTTATTATAATATAAATTTACACTTATAGATTGAACATTATTAAATTTCGACGATTCAACAGGAACATAATAAAATAATAAGAGAAATAAAACTTTATTCATAAATATATTTATAAGATTGATATAGTAAATATAATAATATTAAATTTAAATTATGGAATTATTAACAAATTTAAATAGTGAAAGTGAAAGTGAAATAGATGAAAATGTATTAAATGAAAATATATTAGAAGAAGGGATACAAAATATTCATGAATGTCGTATTTGTTATGAAAATGTATTAAAACCACAAAAATATTGCGACTGTAAGGGAAGTATGGGTAATATTCATTTAGAATGTTTATTAAAGTGGTTGGAAGTAGATAATAAACGTGTTAATTATAAATTAAAAATAAAAAAAAATTGCGAGTTATGTAAAAAGGAAATAAATATTTTGATATATAAACATTATACATATTATATCACTATTTTTGTGTTAATGTTATTTTATATGGTTTCCTTGAGTATTATTTATAATTTTACTAGTATTCAAGACAAAAATGAAGAAGGTATATTTTTCTTTTTATTATTCTTCTTGGTAGGTATTTCTTATTATTTTATACTATTATATTGCACGCAAAAATGTTTTAAGAATAGAATTTTAGTTAGTTAAAAAACTAAATTAAGACAACTTTATTTAGTTAAAAAACTAAATTAATATAATTTCATTATAATAATGAGTGAAGGAAAATACGATTTAGAATATTGGAATAAAATACAATCTTTAAGAAATTTAAATTTAACAGTTGAATCTATTATCAAAGAAGATAAAAAGAAACAAGAAGATACTCGTAAAGTTGTAAAAATGTTATTAATTTCAATTAATAATAAAGATATGTTAGAGGGAGGGTGTGTATTATATAATAAGAGTGGGTTATTGAGATTTGGGATGAATATTTTTTTTAAGTATTTTGTTTCAACATTTAACAAGTATTGTAAATAAATATAAAATTGATATATTTTTTTATTTAAAAATGTTAAATTATATATTTAGTAATATATTGATGTTAAATGGAACATTTTTTTAAAATAGAAAAAAAGATAGAAAAAGTTGAAATAAATGAAAATGACTTATATATAAATAAAAATATTCCGAAAAAACTTTCAGATTTCAATATACATAATCATATTGCGACAAAATTATTAAATATATTGAAAGAAGATACTATTCTAAATTTATTTTTATATGGTGTTTTCGGTAGTGGGAAATATACTCTTTCAAGATTTTATATTCAAACATATTATAATGATATATGTAAGTTAGAATTAAAAAATTTTAAGAATGATAGTAAGGATATAGATTATTATAGGAGTAAATATCATTATGAGGTAATTTTTAGTAACTATAATTTTAATGATACAACGTTTGTATGTGCTTTTATGGATAAAATTGTAAATAAAGATAATTATTTATTTACAAATAAAAAGAATATTATTTTATTAAAAAATGTAGATTTATTGAAACCTTCAGTATTTAAAATTATAATATTTTATATAGAGAAATATTATTTATTCAATATTTTTATTGTAATTTCGAATAAGTTATTTGAAAGAAAGTATATGGGATATTTTTGTTCAATGAGGGTACCTTTACCAAATGAAGAAGAGATTAAAATTTTATGTAAAGATATATGTAATAGTGAAAATATAAAGATAAAAAAAACAGAATTAGAAGAAATAGTAAAGATTAGCGAAAGAAATATGACAAAATTAAATGATATAATAGAATATTCTTATATTAGTGGAAAATATGAAAAACATATTGATCCTATAAATGATAAGTTAAAATTTTTATATAAAATAATGAAGAAAAAGAATATCAATTCTTTAATAATAATAAGAGAATTATTACATGAATTATTAGTAGAAAATATTGAACCAGATATTATATTAAAGTATTTATTATCTAAATTTACAAAGGATTATCATTTGGGAAAAATAACATACCAACAATTAGCTGACATAATAGTATTATTAAAAGATTGTTCGTATAAAATAAATAATGGTTTAAGACCTATAATAAATTTAGAATATTATTTAATAGAGATTATTGATTTATTGTAAAAAATAAATATTTGTTAATTATATATGGAAAAAACGAATAAAAAGTTAAAAAAATGTAATACTAAAAAAATTAAAATACAAAAGGTTATTTATCCAGAGGAAAGAAAAAGAGTTTTAATAGTAGAAAATCCACAAAATTGTTTTTTTACAGGTGGTTCAATGGGATTTATTAAAAAGTTAGAGGAAAAAAGACTAATTGAATATATAAATAAGTTGATTAATCTCCAAACGTTGGATCCTAAATATGTGAATTCTTCTCAATCGGGTATGCTAATGGAAAGAGGAAAATTAGAAAAAATGTTAGGGGACAATAAGAAAGGTGTTAAATCAACAGGTTCCAGAATGAAACATTTTTTTGATTATATAATATTTACTCAAGTATGTAATACTCCCGATCATTGGACTTTTTCAAGTCACCATTATTTGCGAGATTTAAAATATAAATATTTTACTGAGATTAACGAAGAAAGAAAAAGTTATTTTAAATGTGATTCCAAAAAAGGAAAGGATAAATGTAAAGGTGATTATTTTTTATTACCTGACCACGCATTAACAGACGGAAGTGATAAATTTGTTTTAAATGGTAAGGAGGTTCACGGTATAGATTTCCACCAAGATTTAGATACTAGTAGTTTATTTAGGCCGAATTCGCAATATAGTAAAAATATTTTTATAAATGAACCAGAATATCATAATAGAGGATTTGTAGTTTCAAAAGGAAGTGTTAATAAATCCCCATATTCCGCGTTTAAAAATACATTAAATGATGATATTTGTTTGGCAGATTTTTTAAAGAAAAATGGTGTAAATTCTATGTATGTTTGTGGTATAGGTCGTGAAAATACTATAAAAAGAACATTATTGGATAGTTTGAATTTTAGATTTATAATGGAAAGAGTATTAGTTTATAATGCAACTATGCCTATATTAGTTGAACCTATTGCGGAAGAAGACGAAGAAGTAAAAATGGTTTTAAGTGAAAATTCTTGGTCAGAAAGATTACAACAGAAAGGTATAATAGTACAAAACGCAGAAGAAGTTTTTAATATTGAAGATGTTATAGAAACAAAATATGATAAATCTAAGGTGTCCGAAGGTGTAAATAGTATGGTATCTGTATTTAAAAATAGTAGGTCTCCGCCACAAATGAATATTAAAGAATATTCAAAATTAATAAAAAAGAGGCCTAAATCAAAAAAAAATAATAGAAATAATAAAAATTTATATAATAAAAAGAACACTAAGACTTCTAAAAATAAATAATTTATTAATTATAATCTATTCCTTGACTTTTAAAAAATAAAAAATCATTTTCAAAAAAGGAATATACTTTTTGTTTTATTTCTTTATTATAAAAATATTTAGTTTTTACATTAAAATTATAATAAAAATTAATATTTAAGTCATATACATTTTTATTAAAGTCTTTATTAAATTTATTTCTTTCGTGACCTTCTTTTTTATTTATTATATATTTAATTATTTTTTTATTAAAAAGTTTTTCAATATATTTATAGTCTATATTTTCTATATCATAACATATAAATTTATTTGCTTTTAATATATATTCTTTATCAAAATTTATCTCAGTTTGTAGAGTAAAATGGTTTGGTTCAATAAAATCCCATTTATTTTTAATTAATTTATCAACAAATTTTGAAAATGTAAGTATATTGTATTTCCATAAGTATCTTAGTAGGCCATTTTTTCTGTATTTATCTAAAAATCCAGATATTAATCTTTTATATGGATTTCTAGAAAAAATAATTATTATATAATCTTCAATATTTGTAGGTAATTTATATTGATAATCTTCTATTAAATGTATACTTGGATTAATTTGTCCATACTCTAAATACTTAAATATTCTAATTATTTTACTCGAACCACATTTATTATTGAAACCAAATATAATTTTTTTTTTATTAGATACTAAATAAAACATATATTAATATTACATAATATTACAACATTTATTTTTTTCATTTATTTCTTTTTTCTCTTCTGGTTCTAATTTATGAAAAGTTTTTAATGTAATTTCATTTTTTATTAAACTTTCATTTATTTTTTCTACTAGTCTATCAAAAACTAAATTTATAGAATCTATATCTTTAATTGAGGTTTCTGAATATTGAATATTTTGGTTTTTACAAAAATTTTTTAATATTTTTAAATCGACAACTCTTTTATCTTCCATATCTTTTTTATTACCAACAATGTATTTAATAATATTTTTATCTTTATTTTGATATTCTACTTCATTAAGCCATTTATCTAAATTATCAAATGATTTATGGTCCGTTACATCATACATAAAAATAATTACGTCAACTTCTCTTAAATAACTCCTAACAATATTTGCGAATTGTTCTTGTCCTGCGGTATCCCAAATATGTAATTTAAATTCTTTATTATCATAATTATATATCATATGTCTAAAGTCTACTCCTATAGTAGATAATTGCGATGAAACACTTTCTTGATCTATATATGTATTAAGAAAACTTGTTTTTCCTACATTATAATTTCCTACTATACCAATTTTAACCATATAAATTTTAGACATTAGAATATACTATTATATAATATTAAAAAAATAACAATAAGATTAAATCATATATAGTCATAATTAAATATATTCCTTACAAATCCCAAATGTTTTCCTATGATATTTAGAGATACCATTTTCTTTTATTGCTTCTATATGTTTTTTAGTTCCATAGCACATATTACTTTCCCAATCATATATTTTTAATTCTGGCTCTTCTTCTATTAGTTTTTCAATATATTCGTCATGATATACTTTTGCGAGAATACTAGCCGCACTAATAGATTGGTATTTATCATCTCCCTTTATAAAACATTCGTGTGGTATTAATTCACCATTATGTATATATGGTTTAAAGTAATTTCCATCAATTAAGAGAAAGTCTGGTTGGACATTAAGTTTCGCAATTGCTTTTCTCATTGCTAGTTGCGATGCTTGTAGGATATTAATTTTGTCTATTTCATTATTATCTACTGACGCAACCGCATAATCAATTGCGTATTCTTCTATATAATCTCTAAGTAAATTTCTTTTTTCCTTACTAAGTTTTTTACTATCTTTAAGAATAATATTTGGATCTAACTGTTCTTCTTCATTGGGCCAAATGACCGCCGCGGCGTAGACTGGACCAGCAAGACATCCTCTTGCTACTTCGTCAACTCCTGCTTCAATAAGTGTTTTATCGTTATATAAAGCCATATTTAATTTTTAATTAATAATAATTTATATATCAATTTTATTTTAAAATTATATATATATATATATAATTTTAATGATTAATTTAACAAATTCAAATAATGATTATCAGAGTAATACATCTCTCCACTCGTCAAAAAATAATTCACAAACTTTAAGAGAAAAATCACAAACGTCGAAAAAAAAACCACCAACTTTAAGAAAAAAATCACAAACGTTAAGACAAAATCTCCAAACGTCAAATAATGGTTATCAGAGTAATACACCTTTTACCGCGTCAGGAAAAAAATTACAAACGTCGAAAAAAAAACCACCAACTTTAAGAAAAAAATCACAAACGTCAAATAATGGTTATCAGAGTAATACAACTTTTACCACGTCAGGAAAAAAATCACTAACGTTAAGACAAAATTCCCAAACGTTAAGACAAAATCCACAAATGTCAAATAATGGTTATCAGAGTAATACACCTTTTACCTCGTCAGGAAAAAAATCACAAAAGTTAAGACAAAAATCCCAAACGTTAAGAATGAGTAATAATATATTACCTGAAAAATTAAGTGTTCCATCGAGTGAAGTGGAAAAATATTTATTTGGAAAAAGCTTACCTTTTGAAATTTTAGAAAATAGAATTTATTATAATGAAAAAGGGGAAAAAGAAGCAGAAGATTATGATGCTTTTTTAAAAGAAAAATTAGAAAACGCAAGGGAAGAATTAAATATGGATACAAAAATATTAAAAAACGCAACGGGAGAATTAACTGATGGTTTAGAAAATATAAATTTATCAGGGGGAGCTTCAATAAAAAAATTTTTTAAATTATTCTCAAAAAGAAATTCACCGGATAGTATTAATATATATAATAGGAGTATTATTAATAATTGGGAAGTGTATCTTACAAAAATAATAAAAAAAAATAAACTAACAACATATAAAAAACTTCTTTCTACATTAATAAATATACAAAAAAAATTAATTGCTGAAAATAAAAAAAATTTAAAAAAAATTAGTGATAAAGGATATATAAATACACAATTTGAAACAACTTTCAATAATTGGGAAAATAAAATAAAAAAAACTATAGAAATTATAAAAGATAATAGAAGTGACATAAATTTAGATTTTATTTTAGGTAAAATAAATCGGTCAGAAGATTTAGAAAAATTATATAATACTGCGGATAATGGAATTATTAATGAAAATAATTTGGATATTATTAGAGAAATATATCCATTTCCAAATTATCAAAAATTAGTAAAAGTTAATTATGAAGATAATAAGGTTTTACCTTTATATGGTATGCAGTCTCCTTTTGATATAATGGGTTCTAGTAGTAAATTGGAAGCCTGTCAATTAATGTCATATTTAATGTTTACAAAGGGTATAAAAACTTATATATCCCTACAAGAAAATCCATTTGAAAAATATATTTGGGATACTTTAAAATTATTACACCCTTATTATAAAACAGATAAAAATGTAAAATATGTTGATTTAATAATTAATGATTACTGTCCTATGAGTTTAGATATAGCAAAAAAAGTATTAACTTTAATAAAAAATAATTTTATCACACCAGAAAAACAGATCCCTACTGTAATACATTGTGGTGCAGGTTGTGGCAGAACAGGAATTGTAATGATGTTAATAAGAATGTATATTGACGCATTACAACAAAATACAAACATTTTTAGTAATGATTACGGTAATGGTGATGAATTATTTGATATGTTAAATACATTTTATAGGTATAATCCCGCGGAGGGTAAATCATCAATTGTAGAAATTAGCAAAAGTATCAAAGAAGCTAAAAATTCACCCGCAATAGAATTTTTTAATATGGAGGGTAAAGGTAGAATTGTACTACTACGAAATAACATGAATATTATTAGGTACTCTATTTATGCATTTTTAAAACCTGCCATTACACATATTGATTTTTATAAGAGAGCAGGAATTAAAAAAACTTCAAAATTAGAAGAACAAGCAGTAGATACATTATCTGTATCAGAAATAGAAGCAAAAATTAAAAGCAAAGATAATATTTTTAAAGCAACATATTTTGCTAAATCTAGTTACTAAACTATATAAACTAATATTTAATATATCAATTTTATTTCTAAATCACTTAAAAAAGATATCCTTATTGTTAATTAATTGTTTTAAAATGAAAGATTATTATAATATCTTAGGATTAGATGAAAAATGCGAAAAAAATGAAATTAAAAAAGCATACCATAAAACAGCACTAAAATATCACCCTGATAAAAATAAAGATACAGAGCATTTATTTAAAGATGCGGTTGAAGCATATGAGGTATTATATGATGATTCAAAGAGAAGAAAATATGATTTGAGTAGAAAATTGAAGCAAGATTATAAGTTTGTATTACCTCCTGAAATTTTAAATTTTTCAAAATATTTTTTTAGTAAAGATAATATTAATAAATTTTCTGATTTTGCGTCTATAATTAATAATGGTTTAAGTAATTTAAGCAATAATTCTAAATTTGACGATTTATTTACAATGTTATTAGATAGAATAAGAAATAATAACTTAGCGGATTTATATAAAGAATATAATGATTTTAGAAAATTTTATAAAGTAAATAGTAATTATATTCCTAGAAAAAAAGAAAATAAACCTAAAAATGATTTAGACAATAAATCAGATATAGGTAAAAGACCAGATATAGGTAAAAGACCAGATATAATAAATAAATTGAAAATACCAAAAGATATACCTAAATTAACTAATATTATAGAAGAAACGAGAGATATAATAGTAAATATTAAAGTTAGTTTAGATAATATTTATAATAATATTATTAAGGTTGTAGATTTAGAGGTAAATGAAAAATGTTCTTTATGTAATGGTTTAGGTTTATTAGAAAAAGAAGAAGATATTAAACAACAATATCGAAATAGTAGGAATAAGAAGAAAAAAGGAAAAGGTAAGAAAAGTCTTAGAAAGAATGATAGTTTTTTAGAGAAGACAATATGTCCTAAATGTTCGGGAACAATGTTTAATAAGAAAACACGTAAATTTACTATAAATACTAATGTAGATAAAATTTGTTATCATAATTGTTATTATATAAATAATGAAAAAGGTTATTGTGATATGATTTTCAATATTAAACAGAAGGAAAGTTTTATAAAAAGAAAGGATAGATATGATTTAGCAATAGATTATAATATTTCATTATATGAAATGTATTTTGGAGGTCATTTTTATTTAGATTATTTAGATGGTAAAACTTATAAAATGGTATGGGAAGGTTTTGGAAATAATCATTGTGAAAATAGTAAAAAAATAGAAAATATGGGTTTAACAATTCAGAATGATGATGATTTAGATATAAGAGGTGATTTGTATATTAATTTTAATTTAGTATTACCCGATTATGATAAAATGTTAAAGTATTCTAATATAGAGATTTTAAAGGAAATATTTGATAATAAGAGTATTGAGAATAATATAGGTAGTAGTAATTCACATGTTAGTGATAAAGTTAGAGAATATAATGTTATAAATATTGAATAATATAAAAATGTCTTGAAAAACTAATT
>Ga0222718_10001213_pt1 | contig 25440 bp, 50 predicted proteins | sample C33_27DmetaG_FD_165045 | JGI IMG/M metagenome (GOLD analysis project Ga0222718, IMG submission 165045) | Estuarine water microbial communities from San Francisco Bay, California, United States - C33_27D | ecosystem: Environmental > Aquatic > Marine > Unclassified | place: USA: California...
CCCTGCCCCGCAAGCGTTGACTCAACGAACCAAACATATTCTTTTCCGGTAAAATTATCATAGGCCACAATAACTCTCATGTGTCCTGTCGTTGGCGACCATTCACAATCTAAATACCATGTCCTATGTTTATAGTTAGGTATAGGTTCATTACCATCGTTTATGTAATCACAAAGAACCTTGTTAGTATAGGGTACATTCGCTTCCCAAGTAGAGCCTGCGTAAGATAGTTGTCTTACATCGTGAGGGGTAGCACAATAAACCTTAGTCAATGATTCACCATATAGACCTGTATAACCTGCTTCCGTTCTAACCGCTTCCGCTACGTAAGGTACATTCTCATCTTCCATGTAGCAGTAAGGCCAATAGCCTGTAATAGTTTTCTCGTATCTTTTACCGTCTTTATCTCTAGCCCTTATGAGAACATTTCTACCATTAGTTTTTTCTACAATCATTCCACATCATGCCTAAACATCTTAAGGTCATTACAATGTTCACATTCATATATTTCCGCATTGTCTATATGTTCCACGAAAACCCAAGAGAAAGTAGCGCCGCATCTTTCGCAGTCCGGCCAACGCTGTGTGTAATTAACCATTTCAATTCACCTTTCTTGCGCCCCTACTACGGGTATCAATGTTGTGGCGGCGTAGCCAATTGTTAATACACATAGCGGTAACGCCACATTCGGTAGCAATAGTCTCCATATTTTTACCATGCTTTACATATTGTGCATTCAACCACTCATAGTCTTTATACAAAGGCTGTGAGTCAGTAGGTATGATAGTAATAGTAACGTCATACCCGTCAATCATTCTTTTGTTTTTTCCTAATTCTAATCCTGTTATTTCTAAATCCATTTAATCACCCCAAGTTACTTGCTTGGAAAATAAAGTCGCCATCACCTAATGTAATTAGCATTCTGATACCCTGTCCTTCGGGTCTAAAGTCAAAGAAGTAAATACTTGCTGTACCTGTCAATTCTTTGAAAACGTATTCTAAACCACCCATATAAACTGCCTCGAAAACATCCTGTGGTTTTGGGTCAATTTGAGATATAGTTTTACCTTTAAGATTCTTACCTACTTCAACACATAACCCTCTATCATCAGAAGTTACTGTGTATAGGTTGTATCTTTGGTTGTTCATATTATCGCACCTAAATGCTTCATACAAAGTAGTAGTGTCTATATTCTCCCACGAAGCAAACGGCCTTCTTTTAGCACCACTATTAAGCATATATGTTGTATCAGTCAAGTCTATCTTTGTAGCCAACCTAACAGATTTCGCTTCCCACTCTGCTACATTAGAAGATGTGTGAGGAAATGCTAGAGCCTTATCAGAAGAGGTCATAGTAGTTTGTTTGTTAGATGATTTTAAGATAATTTTATCTTCACCAATTTCTAATCTAATAACTCCACCATGATATTTTAAAACACCCAAGAAAGCGTCTATATCAGATATAGCAAAGTTTCCTGTACCGGCACAAGGTATAGATAATAATGTTAATGACGACAACCCATCCTTGACGAGAGAGCAAGCAGTAAGTCTACTACCTACTGCTCTCATCATTAAAGAATGAACCTGTGGCGATACTTTGCCCGAAACATTTTGTTTCCTTTGAGACAAAGTTAGTAACCATGTCAAGGAATTACTATCAACAGTAAGCATATAATCACTCCATGAAAGGTAATCCGAACCACTCTACATTACCGTTAGATACTTTGAGTATGTCATGTTTAGTACCAACCTTTTCTATGTTGTTACCTTTCATTTCTTCGATAGTAGCACGAACAACCCACTCACCATCGGCTAAGTTTCTATCACCTTCGACACCTGCTGCGGGGTCTGCTTTCTTCATGTATCGGTTTAGGAATACTTGTTGAGAAAACTTTCTCATAGTGCCTTTCTCCCATTCCGGTCTGAAACCAACAGTCATTAGTACTTTCTTACCTGTACCGTCATCCATAAATTGCGATACTGCTTTTAAGTGAAAGGTAAAGTAAACCTTAGCAACATTAAGACTGTGTAAACGTGTCAGAATATTTCTGTATAGACGGTTTCTCTCTCTCCATTCTTTCTGATTGAATGTACCATCTTCCGTTTCAATGACACCACGACTTAGTAGTGATGCTCTCATAGCGTGTTCACACCATTTTAGGAATGTTGAACCACCGTCAAAGATTACACCACCTACTGATTCGGGGTCATTCTTAACTTTCTCAGCAAGAATGTTGACGTACCATGAAGTCTTATCTAACAACGCTTTGTAATCTACGTTGTTATCTTCGTCAAAGATAGAATCATCCGTCTCATCATGTAAAGGCAACACCACTATATTAGAGGCATCGGGGAACACATGGTCTACTGTTGATTTAGCCGAGTTATCTATATCGAAAATATAGATTGTTTTACCTGCTTCTATTTCATTTTTCAAGCATGATAAAGCCAATCCCGTCTTAGCAGTATTCTCATGGCCTACGAAAGCAGCCCTGTGAGTAATCGCTTTGATAGTGTTATTCTCAAAGAGATTTTTGTAATAACTCTCATCGAACCTATTTACAGGTTCGGCAGTCTTTTGTTTAGTCGTAGGTTTTGCTTGTGTTCCCCATGCGCTCATATATATTCCTCTAATTATTAGGGTTATAAACTTTCAGTTAGTATCGCTGCATCAGTCATAAGAAGTAATGCTGCTACACTAACAGCAGATTCTAAACTGTTGATTGTTACTTGTACGGGGTCAATAACTCCATCATTAAATGCGTTTCTAACCTCAGTAGTTTTACCGCAAATATATTGTTTGTATGTATGTATAGGTATTTCGCCCGTGTTATTACCTGCGTTCTGTATTATTGTAGTTATGGGTGCTAATAGCCCAAGATTAAATAATTTTTTGATATGAAAATCAACATCTTCGGGATGTTTAGACAATTTCATTCTAGCGAAATATAATGCTGAACCACCACCTGCGACCACGCCACCATCCATAGCCAAACGACAAGCGTTTACTGCGTCATCCACACGTTCTTTTCTTTCTAGTTGTTCGACCTCAGATTTACCACCGACATATATCTTAGATATACCATTAGTCAATCTTGATATACGGTTGTTATAGTATTGTTGCATCCAATCATTAGTTGCTTCTTCTTCATAAGAAGTCAAAGAATCTAGGTGTTCGTTTAATTCATCAGATGCTTCTCCACTCGCTGTAATTATAGTAGTCAAAGCAGAAGCCTGTATTTTATCACATGAGCCTACATCAAATGAAGTTAGTTTAGTGATAGATTCTCCTAGAGAAGTCTTAAACAAAGTACTCTTTGTAACTAACGCTATATCTTCTAACCACGCTTGTTGTTCATCCGGCATACCGGATGGCTTAACTAATAATGCGCTTATTTTACCCTGTGCTATGTTGACTAAAAGATTCTGTAACGCTTGATGATTAAAGTCAGTACAGAATATAGCGATAGGTTTGTTGTCTTTGACTGCTAATTCTAAAGCAGGTATCAAAGCATTGAACGTCTCAATCCTTTCGGTTGTTACTATAACCATAGGGTTATCTAAGATGCACCTAGCCTTCGGACTATTTATCATAACATTGTGTGCGTAGCCCGATAGAACCTCTAATCCCTGCACATCTTCTGTGTATGTTTCAAAGGTAGGGCTTTTTTCTATGGTAATAGTACCTTTACTACCTGTCTTGTCCACAACATCCGCTATTAATTTACCCAATACAGGGTCATTATTAGCAGCGATAGTAGCCACATCTTCGATAGAGAAGTCATCGGTCTTGATATCGTTAAGATAATCTATTGTCTCTTCTAAGTAATAACCCAAAGCGTCTCTAATGACAATAGGACTCACACCTTGTTCTATTAAGGTAAGAGAACCATTACACAAAGCCTGTGCTATAAGCGTAGCAGTAGTAGTACCGTCTCCCGACTTCTCCTGTGCTTCGCTAGCGACTTCTTTAAGTAAGTCTATACCCATTTGTACGTAAGGGTCTGCATCATTGATAGCCCTAGCAACAGTAACACCATCATTAAGAATTACAGGCATACCACTAGGATTCTGAATGATAACTGTCCTTGCATTTACCCCTAAAGTACCCTTGACTGCGTTAGCAACCTTGTTCACACCTTTGAGTAATTTACTCTTTGCTTCCATTCCTGTTAATATTGTTTCCATAAAAATACCTCACAAAAAGTCCGGTTCTTCACCGTAGTATTCTTCTCCACCTATGTAGTAAGGTACTTCCTCAGCATCAAACGCTAAGATGTTGTCATAATGCATACAAACTCTGCCGTCATCCAATGTCATCTCTATCTTATCACCATTGAATAGTACGGTGTCCCCGCACCCTATTTCTAGGGGTACGAGAGAACCTACACTATCAACAATATATTCTTTTGCGGTAATAAGACCCGATGTACTGATTGTTTCAGCCATCTTAAGGATAACGTATTCTCCTACGGCCTTCATTGTTCCCACCCATCGTTTTCCACGACAGGTTCGACCATTTGAGGGATGATGTCGAAGGCATACCAACCATTGACTGATAGCCTATCTTCACCTTCTCTACTTCTCCAAGCCCCACCTAGTAGTAGCATCTTTGTTCCTACTGCAAAGTCAATTTCTTCATCACAATATACGTCAACCGTACCTGCCATAGAAGTCATATCAGTATCGGCACACACTAGAATATATCCACCGTTGTCTCTTGGGTCTATGTGTATTACTTCTGTAATTACAGCACAATTTCTATCCCACCAACCGTCTTTACCGTTGTATGTGTCGTAGTATGTACCTAAGTGAGACAAACCTGCTAATAGATTCTCTTCACCAATCAAACCACCGATGATGTCAGTAGGCGAACCATCGAAAAGGTTAGCCAAAGAAGTATCAACAGTAGGTACTGAAACGTCTGCATTTAAGTAACATCTATCATTATTACCACCCTTCATAGGGATAGTTAATGGAGTAAAAGTTGGGTATTGCCTATCAGCAGCCGCACCATTACCACTTACTTTAAGTATTTTTAAGGAATCATTAGTTCCTTGTTTACGACCATAGAACAATGATGTTCTTTCTCTCTCATCTTGGGGGCGAGGCGCACCATATTTGAAGTTAGCATCACCGGATGGGAATGTAGGGTTGGTTTTGTCCCACACTACATAGAAATGTGTATTACCATCTAACATCATTGTGTGTTTTGGTAAAGTAGATGTATCAGATTCAGTACCCATGCCGAACATTTCTGCCGCAAGTCTTGTGTATGTACCGTCATTATTATCTTCAAAGATAACAACTGCCCCACTATCAATCAGTACTTGACGTACATCATCAGTAGCAGTCATAAGTTGATTCTTCATCTTATTGTATAGGATTTTACCCCACTCTTTAGGTCTAGGTACGGAAATGAACATACCCTCGAAAACATCCGAGCCTGTTCTACGTAGTTTAGCAGATTCAGAAGATATTTGTCGGCCTGCGACTCTTAGTGCGAGTACCGCACAATCTTCATCAGAACGACCTGCATTTTTCCACGCAGCCCCCTGTTCTACAAGGACTTCATCAGCCCTACTTTGCACCATTTCCGGTGCTACGTTCAGCGTTTTAGCAATATTTTCTAGCATTTGGTTACTCATTTTGTGTACCTCTGTTGTTTTATCGTGTCCATTAATACGGTTATAAAGAATGCGGTTGAATCAACATTCTCAAGAAATTACCCTTGACAATATCTTCATCAATCCCACTCATCAAATCTCTCTCGGCAGTTATAGCCGCATCAATGACTGTCATTTTGCCGTTGCTACTAGCATCGGACTCTATTGCGTAATCAAATACGCTTCTTATGGTCTGCTTTACATCATTGTTACCGAACAACTTCATAGCATTAGTGAAATCTTTCTCACGGAAACATAGAGTTAATAGAAACTTACTATCAAACTCTTTTACCGTTAAACTATGTACGAATGCTTTTCCTTTCTCTTCACCTAAAGAATCATAAGCCTGTAAAGCATTGATAGCATTTCTCAAATCACCACTATGTGCTTCACAAATCATACGAAGATGTGCGTCTGTTATAATCACATTTTCGGCTACAACAATCTGTTGTAGTCTCTTGAACATTTCATCTATCTCTATGGGTCTAAACTCTAATGTCCTACATCTTGAACGTAAGTAAGGACTTACTTTTTCGATATTATTACAGGTAAGAATGAAAAGACCTTGTGCATTTTCTATCACACCTTTCAAAGCGCCCTGTGCTTCCGGTGTCAATTGGTCTGCTTCATCTAGTAGTATGTATTGACGATAGTTGCCGGAACGTGTCAAAGGTAACAACTCTTCTTCAACAAATGTTATACCTCTAGTTTTCTTAGAGGAAGCATTGAATATATGTAAGGGGTAGCCCCTTTCGTTGGCGATAACGTGAGCATAAGTAGTTTTACCGACACCTGCCGCCTTACTATGTAATAGAAGGTGTTGGTCGAAATTAGAGAAATTATTGTTAGCAACCATCTCATCGAATGTAGTAGGTCTGTATTTAGTAGCCCATGTTACCATAACATAAATTGTGTTTTGTTAGGGTTATAAACATTATCTTTGTAGTGATTCAATCAAGAAAGCATTGGCCGCATCAAACAAATGTAGAATCTCACCATGACTACTTCTACCCATGTGTTCGCCATGACTCTTCTCTGTGTCTAGTGCTATGACTAACCCCATCATTATACCTCGTAGGTATTCGGGATTCATCCTTTCTACAATAATAGAATCTATCTCTTCATCCTCATCGGGGTCGGTAAAGTAATCCAATACTGTTCTGATAAAATTACCTTCTGAAATATGTGCGGGAGAGAGTAAATACGACAGGTCGTGATTATGGTGGGTATGATACATGGCTGACAGAATGCTACTAATATCCTCTCGCATCATCTCCCCCATGTGTACCTACTCCGTTAGTGTGTTATGAATTATTCCTTACACAATGTAAACAAACACCCGAATCCGGTGGGAATACTCTTATCCTTCCACACCTGCATTGTTCTGCTTCTCTCCTTTGTGTAGGTGTCATCACGGTTGGAGTACGGCTATAAACTATATCATCAGAGGATTTAATCAACTCTCTATCTATGTCATAGATAAGATGACTAGCCTTTAGTCCTACGGCATTCTCTACCTTCTCACTACCGACAGGTATAATTTGAGGATTCTTAGATAAGAGAGCCGATAAACTGTGTGGTGAGGGTACTGCTCTCACGTTCTTATCACTAGAAAGTCTTTGTGCTACTGCTTCTTTAGTCATAGCCCCATGTTTCCATAGGATGTCTACGATAAGCCGACGAACCCGTCGGTTGTTTGCACTCATGTATAAATGTTATCACTATGGTTCTTATTAATGGTTTCCCATATCCGACCAAAATACACTATTTGCTAGATAATTATCTGCATCCCTTTGATTTATTGTTCTAGAACTTTCTCGTCGCCTTTCTATATACCCGTAATCTCTAAACTCATCAATCAATGCATCAAATCCATGAAGATATGCAAATAAAATAAAGGTAGGTAAAGACAATAAAAAAACTAATATTAAGAAAAGAAAAATGTCTATAATTATACCCATTCATCCGACACCTTCTTACGCTTGCGAGACGTATTGGTTACGGTTATAGAGTTGTCCTTTATAATCTCCCAATGTTCATCGTCATATTCAAACACATCGGGTCGTTCTTTTTCCTTTGTTTTCTTTTTAGGCCAATTAACTCTCATATTTTTAGGTTTAATCTTGTAAGTCAATAAAGCCCTAGAGTATTTTTCCGGTAATATTTGGTGTGTTTTCGCTAGACTGCGCCACACTTCTATGTCCACATCATTTTGTTTTAAGAAAGCAATAACTAGTGGTAGTGGCGTATCGTGCAACACCTTGCTCACTCTTTTTCTATCGTTCCATGTGAGTAAAGATTTGATAGCACCAAAATAATTATCTTTATTTTTTATGAGCAACTTGTCATCAACAACAACTAAATCCTCTATCTTTTTTGTTATCTTAGGTGCTTTTTCCGTAACAATAACTAACTTATTCTGTATAACAGGCGACCATTTCTCTATTTCTTTTACCCCAAACTTATCTGTATGTAGGATGTAAGTAATATTAGCCTGCGTAGGTGCAGTATCTAATGTCCTATACATGACAAGATATTCTCCTGTCATAAATGGTGTTGGGTCTTTTGTAAAAATTATAATGTCTATACCCCCTTTCAATTTTTTTAGTCAATTTTTTTGTATTCATCTTTATAAATATTAACAAATGGGTCATTACCATATATGTAATTGTTTACTCTATCCATCTGCGTTGAAGATAACCCCCAAACATCTGCTATGACATTTTTGGCTACCTTGTATTCTGCATGATACCACACTATACCACTACTAGTTATGTACGCACTAACACCATCTTCGGCCATAGCCTCGACAAGATTAGGTATTTCTTTTTTCTCTAAAGTACGGGTTATCATCATACGTGTAGGTTTATTTCTCCACTTTTTAGGCATCATTCAACCTCCTTGTAATCCACATCTATAACGGGTGCGGATAGTGCATTTAGTTTCCTTTCTACACTATCTAATAATAAGTGGTCATGTCCTAGAACCTCAACCAATATTCTACTGATGTCTGACATTTGTAATTGGGCTAAAAGTAATTGTGAATCTACACCAATTTCTTTTTTCAATTGACCGACTAGTTTTAAGGAAGTATTAGCCTGCCCGATGAGCCTAGAAGCATCGGCAACGAACTCGGATGATATACCACCTTCTGCTTCCTTTCTTATTTCCAACTCATCCAAATAAGACTGAATCCTAGTAACAATATCCTCCGCAGCATCTAGTGTGTTGATAGATTGAGAACGTGCTTCTTCAACGTGCTTTGCCTCGCTAGGGTCGTACTCCATGTGATAATCCATGTGGTGCATAACCGTACCATCAGCCCAATTATATTTACCCTCAAGATACGCAGGTGAAGAGTCTCCTGTGTGTACTTCTAACTCCATCTCTTTACGGTTTTTGTGTTCGCAAAAATCACAAGAGCCTTCTAGCACCCATCGTAATACTTCTATCACAAAAGCATCATTCTCGTTATGCAATCTTAATTCAATCTCTCTCTTAGTCCTCATTTATTCAACTCCATCTAAATCATCACAAAATGAGCCACAAGGCTCAACATAAGGCTTCAAAGCCCATCCTCTTTTCGGGTCTAACTCATCAAGATATACACGATTACCGTTTCTATCTGTTATACAAGTAGCACCTATTTCTCTCTCCAAAGAAGCAGTCTTTTCAAACACTTCGGGAAAATCTATTCTTATCTTATTCCAATAACCCATACCGCCTTTGACACAACCTATACAGTTATTATTACCGTAACCTAACCTATACATTTTTGGTATCTCTATACCGTTACTCTCCATTATATTGAAGCAATCTTCCTTTGTTAAATTACAGCCGATTAGCGGGAATAATGGGTTAGTATATGGATATTCTTTGTGAAATCTTTCTGCTCTTTTGTACTCTCTTGGTGAACAATCGAAGCCGAACACTTGGCCTTCATAATTATTTTTGAAGTCAACCTCATCTTCCCACTTCTGCCTAACCTTCCTCTTTAATATTTGAGTACAAGGCGCACCATAGGGGGAATTGATAAATCTTTTTTCCTCAAAAATAGAATAAATATCTTCGTGCTTTTCATCACGCAAAACTACAATCGGCTGCCCGAACCATTTCTCACATTCGGCAAAATATCTATCATTATCGGGATGATGATTTCCTGTCTCAAAAAATATAATTTCCACATCCTCGTATCTTTCTAGTGCTAATTTAGTAGCAACGGTTGAAGTAACACCTCCACTAAACCAACAGACAATTTTACCCATTATTCTTCCTCCTTGATGGCTTATCGTGTGATTTTTTATTTTTAACAGTTTGGTCGGTGTAGTCATAGAACGGGTCGCAATCAAAATAATTTTCATAATCCTCTAACGAACAACTAAAGGTTCTTGGTTTAGTATCGTGCTTCTTTATTATCGGGTGTCTTATCAACCTACTTTCTAATCTTCTCAAAGAGGTCGCTCTATTACTTATTCTATACAATTTACCACTTTTGAAAGTCATATGTTCAAAACATTCAGCAGCAGTACAGGGTGTAGTTTTACCTAAAAGATACCTAGCAGCACATTTGATACCATCGTTTTGTGTACTCATAGTTCTACGGCTCAATCTACCTTGTAGTTTTTTACTCATGTTTTATTCCCCCATTGTAGATTTTCTACACTTTCACTAAGATTACCAAAGCGGCATATTACACCCTTACGACCACGCCTTTTTACAGCAGGCTCATGCTCGGTGTACCACGTTTGCGACTCAAGGTTCTCTATAAGCCATCTCTTAGCGGATTGATAATCACCATTAGTAATCATCCTAGAAATCTCTTTGAGTAATTGACTCTTAGGAATATCCTTCATCCAAAATGCCGAGCGTATTAAGTCTAAGTCTGCATCCATAACCGTTCTTCTCATGGCTAGTGATTGGTTTAGTATTCCCGTTAAAGTATCGTCAAGTCTAATTATTAAAGGCTCTCCACCACGATATTCAGGCTGCATCATAGCATAACCAATACACAATCTTCTGAATAAATCTGCCTCAAAAGAACGTACATCCGGTCTATCAATCCATTCCATTATGTCGTCATCAAAGATAATTCCCGTAGGAGGATTTGCTACCGCAGTTTCTACACGATGTCTAATCCATGTCCTAATCTCTAGGTTTAGGTTCGCTAACATAGCCCTCTCATCAGCCTGCATATTGGCTTGACGATGTTGTGCAATTTTATATGCTCTCTCTTTTTCCGGTGTCATCTCTATATCTATGATAAAGAAACGTCTATCTAAACCGGAGTCTAATTCAAACCTAGCAGGCTGCGTACCCGCCCAAATAGAATATCTAGTGGTGTAATTTACCCAACCATTTCTCATGGCTTTTTGTACTCTACCATTATCTAAGGATGTAAGCAATTGGTTTTTCATATCTAGGCTGTGGTCTTTTTTAGACGCATCAGACATACTACTAAACTCTTCAAATCCTAAGAAGCCGCCACACATCTCTCTAGCGATTGGCCGACCCGCTATGTTCCCTTCTTCATCTACTGACCCGAACATACCCGCTTCTGTGATAGAGTTTGCACCCATCATAGTTCTAACGCCCTGCCCTAAGTCTTGGTTGGTGTTGTATAGTAACCCTGTACCCTCCGCTAAGAACATTAGTATTAAGACAGATTTACCACTACCCTTAGCACCTCTCATTAGTATGTGAATACGTGTATCGGGTAGTTGAGACATCGGTGTATAGAAGGGCATATTGTCATGCCTTAGTGGACAATTTTCTATAACGAAATCACCATCTTCTTGATTCACTAATGGGCTATCGGGGTCGAAGTCGCAGCGACTACATTTATTTAAGGTATTAAAAAGATGACCTCCGACACTACATAGGAATATAGGTATTTTATCCTCGACTCCTACGAAATGATTTTTTTGTGCAAACTCTATTGTCTTTTCAAAGACATTAAACCTTCTTATTTGCGTACTCATTTATTCACCTGCCGTATGCCCTTCTATATCTAATAGTGCTTCTTCTAATGTCAACATATAGTTAGGGTCAATAGACAATAAGTGCGTCTCGGTTAAAAACTTAACTATGGTGTCTACTGATTTAGTATTTACAAAAGTATTTTTTGTATTGCTACAAACCACTAAGTAATTACCTTTATTATTAAGAGAAAAGTTTTCAAAGACTTCCGAAAACATCCACGCAGGCGGAGGTACTATCAATTGCTTTTTTGTTTCCTCAACGCTATCATGGAAAAATGAGTAGTCGGGTTTTTCTTGGTAGTCATAAATCAACAAGTCATCATCGGGTATCTGTAATGTATCTTGATACATAAACTCCTGCATAATATTAGTAGTGAGGTAAGTCATCTCATCTACACCTACTTTATTTAAGGATAAAACTATATCTCTCATTACAGGATAATTATACAACCACGCTTTAGTTTTATCTTGATTTACTACATAAGTATGAGACATACGCAAAATAAAATATCTCCTACCTATATTATTATACGCTTCATATAATCTCCATTCGGGGAAACTTGGGTTAGGTACTGTGTTTATTGGCTCAACATTATGTAGTTTAGAAAATATTCTACATATAGGTTGTGCTTCACCTACTAAACCACTACACGCCACAAAGGAAGCGAAGCCTTGTTCACCTTGAAAGTACACTAACAACGATGTTGGTTCTACCGTAATATTTTTTTCCCAAACTAAATCGGTGTCTTGCATTTGTTGTATCATTCTTTCATTCATTTTTTCCAATCCTCCTTGTTACTGCTTCCCTCAAAAACTTAGGGAATCTATGTAATTGTTTTTTAGATAAAATTACCTTATCTACTGCTGTCTCAATAGGTCTTATATCCCATAGAGATATAATATTACTAGCCGTAGTATATTGATGTGGTATGTTACCTTTCTTCTCAAACAATACACTTCTCTTCAATACTGCTGCTGCTCTTATACAGGTGATAGTATCTTTAGCCTTCAAGCCTTTCTTATTCAACCTCTCGTTATACCAATCGGTTATCTCTCTAGTATCCTTCTCTCCTTCTTTACTCAAATAATTATAGACTTCTGTTTGAAATCTCTTATTCAAAGCACCGCTTCTCTTACTCATATTTTTTCCACCCCTGTATAACGCTTTTAATTATTTTCTTTTGTTACCGCAAGCGTCAAAAGAATAAAACGCTGTACTGAAAGCCTATTATTTATTTATTTTATTTCTTCTATAATGGTTAAGAGACTAACCTATTACCATACATACTATTGAAGAAATTAAAAAATTAAAAAATAAAGGCGCAGTACCACGATTAATTCTTTTTGTGACCTCCCTAACTATTGAAAAATTAATAGATAATTTTCATATTCTAGTCTATTTCTATCTGCAAAGTCTATACTATTGGCCCTTGCTTTAGTGAATGGTTGTTCGGGTAATTCTTTTTCCTCAATAGTATCTAGTAGGTCTAAATGTTCTTCGACCTGTTTATGGAACGTCTCTAGTGGTACTAGATGTGTCCAAAATGGTAACATAGAAGCACGTAGAGGCTGAATAAACCCATCCCCTACCTCGTACCTACCCACGATATAAGTACGCTGTGTAGCACACACTATTTCTATGTGTTTTTTACCACTATGATACGCAAGCGTCGGGTACATTTTACCATCTATCTTACTCATCCTCATGTACGAATCCCAATCTCTAGGATTTTCCATGATATAAGCGGGCAACTGTTCGTATAATTCTACAAGATATTTACTTTTACTATCCCATGCCCCGTCATCAATACCGTGTATGATACCGGATGTAACCCATACACCGAAAGATATATCGGGATAATCTTGTATGAATGATAATATCAAATCATAGAAATCTAACTCACCATCTATGGATAAAGAGAGCCAATGATTACAGTCTAAGAATGATACTTCGTTATCCATAGCCATGATAAATCTTGAGAACATACTTGTATCAAGTATAGCAAAATCTTTATCAAGATATTTATTCCGTAAAAGTATAGTAGGTTTTTTGTAAAATGGTTTTTTCCTAAATCCTTCGGTTGCTCTTGTGTACGGGGTTGCTTCTAATAACTCTAAGTCCTTTACTTTTAGGATAAAGTAATCACTCTTCTGACTCATACTGCATCCTCTCAACGTGAACCGCGTTGGCTTTACTCATTAGTCCTCTAAACTCATCAGTTACTTTCTTTGGTGTCTTTTTACCCCATGAACCTATACTCATGTACTTACGCATATCACTAATTAAGATACGGTATTCCTGTATCTTATCTTCATCAGTCATGTTCTCGACTCTCTCTTTCTCAGCCTCTTCTGCTGCCTTCTTTTCCGCTAAAACTTCGCTGTATTTTCTCATCTATCTCGCCTCTCCTTTAGTATTTGTTCTATATCCCATATCGCTCTATTTATTTTATTATACTCAACATCGTCTATTACATCTGTTTCTCTATTCAGTTTGTGTAGTGCATCCATAGCATTTTCTAATTCAGTCAATGCCTCTTCTATCCACCATCTAATATCATTCTCTTCTTCACTCATATTTCTGCCCCCTCATCATCATACACATAACTATTTACTTTGTATTCAGAAGCGACATCACCTTTGACCGTGAAGCCTGCTTTTATGACTCTAATATTCTTCATTCCTTTTAGTAGGTTACTAACTGCTTTGCTGTTACTAACTCTTTTTCCTCTTCTCTTAACATCAATGCTTCGGTATATTTCTTCTGCCGTCATTGGTTCACCTTTTTCTTTGAGAGCCTTAGTGATTGCGGCTCTAGTGTTTGCGTGTCTCTTCATATCATTCCGTCTCCTTCTTATCACTTAAAAGGTTCGTATCGGTGTCGCAAGCGTCAATAATCTTCTGTGCGTACACTACCGCATCCATCAATTCTTCTTTGAGATGTTGTACCCATTCGACAAAAGATAGGTCATCCCTATCCATTGTAGTACCGTATTTGGCCTCGCCTTTTTTAGCCCGCCATCTAATCTCAGCAATTACTTTTTCCTCAATACTACTCATCAGAACCAACCCGCACATTTACCACATATACTAGGGTACATAGGCTTAGGGTAATCAATAACCCTACCTTCACAATCGCATTGTTTCATTCTTCTGACTCTCCTGTAAAAAGAAATGGTGCTTTACCTTCTCTTATGGTAAAAGTATTAGGTACTACCTTGACTTCTTCATGTGGTGATTGTGTCAAGTATAGGTTTGCTATGGTATTTACATCCCAATTTGTTATGGTAAAAATAGTGCCGGACTTTAGATGTATTTCTAGGGTAGCAGTATTGAGGGGCGTAACTATTGCCACAATCTCTCGTCTATCAATCTTTACTTTTCCGGTAACACAAGTTAATGTCTCCGACCAATAATCTCTTTTTAATTCACTCATTGACTCACCTCTTTGTATATCTGTCGCATTAATTCTTGCATTTCCCATCCTTCTTCTGTCTCTTCGTCAAAGCATTCGTATAATCTATCCCATGCTTCCTCATACATACCTTTTTTCATTTTATATCGCCCCTATTTTATCTTCTAAGTATTGTTTTCTATCTTGTATTTCACCCAAAACATCTTCCATTTCCATACCTGCATGGTGGCTCATTATTATCCCATTAGTCAAATGACCTTCGGTTTCATATATGTAATGCAAGGCATATTCACACGCTTCTTCGGCCTTTTCTAATTCTCTTATTTCGTCTTTAATTTCGTCTAGTCTATCTTCAATACTCATCTAAGCCACTTCCCATTCAAAACCCATATCTATGTCTATATAGTCTTGCGGGTTTTCCCTTACATAATCCATGTAATCGTCAATGCTTTGATGTATCAAATCATCTACGTCAATCTCTATTTTTTCTTCAATTTCTATTTTTATTTTTACCGTTATACTAGTCATTCTTCTTCACCTCTATTCATGTAATCATGAAAGGATATTCTATCCCAATGTTCAACAATCTCCATACCACCGAACACATCTCCTGCATCGGATTTCCATATTACTATTCCCTTATCACTAACCCAATGACCTACTATTAACATAGCAACACCGTTGTGTTTGTTAACAAAACATTTACCTCTAAAGTCATCTTGACCTTTGGGTATAGGGGCAGTCTTTCTTAATTCTTCATTCCTTTGTTGTATTTCTGTATAATATTCCTGTTTTATCTTTATCATTCTTCTTCATCTCCTTTGTTTGCCTTACGGACTTTGTATTTCATATTGTATCTATATTGTCGTGCTTTATTTTGTTGTTTGCTTGGCATTCTGCTTCACTCCCTTATTCCTACCGAATCGTCCATAGGTCTTAAAGACTTCTGTTCTGCTACACAAGCGTTGTATGCGTCTCTCAATATTTTTGGGTAATGTTTTGGGTCGGTTTGTCTATGCTTCAATGAAACTAATTTACGGGCTACCTCATTAACATCACGTATGTCATATTTGTAAATCTTATTTTTATTATGGTCTATTCCAAAACTTTCTTTTGTCCTAAAGAAAAGTCTGTTTTTAGATAGGGTCATACTCAATTCTCTGATACTACAATGACCTGTTTTCTTTGTAGTACAGTCTTGTTTTTCATAGGCTGATAGTAATTCTTTACTTGTCTGAATACCATTGTCCTGTATGTATCTATAACAGAAGTCAAGCATTTGCTTTCGTGGTCGCCTACTCCCCATTATTCTTCCCACTCCCATGTTTTTGTCTCTAATATTGTATCTATGTCTATGTGTTGCTCTTGACTTGCACCACACTCTTCACATACTACAACAGCATATAATGTGAATAACTGTGTTCCTACTGTCTGTAAATATCTTTTCCAATTATCTAAATCACCAACAGGTTGTGATTGTACTTTTACCGTTATATCATTAACGTATAAATCCTCATGCAAACAAAAGTTTTCATCTAAATATTCTTGACCTCTATTATCCTCTCTCATTCTTCCTCATCCTCACTGAGTTCCCAACCTATTGTTTTACCGCGTACTATTGTATTACCTAGAGCGTCTATGTTTCCAACCCATTTGATAGGTAATTCAGCGTCTAAACCAATGTTAAGTTTATCTTCAAAGAATAAACAGATTTGACTTTTTCTACCCTCACTATCCATTATATGAATCTTCAATAAATTAGGTATATCGGCGTTAGTTGCCGCTATTCGTATCTCTTTTATGCCGTGTGCTGTTATGTCCGTATGTCTCATATCTAGGCCTCCATGTCTTTTTTTATAACTGTTTTCACTACGCTACGCAAGCGTGTGAGAGGGCGACGGCTATTGAAAAAGGAGGAAAATATAGCCGCCCCCTCATCTTGAGTTTTATTTAGGAAAAAACTACTCATTGTATGTCATCTCCATCTTCTAATATATTACCACTTGATACTACATATTTTTTTGTACCGCACTTGAGGCATTCAACATCACATTCGGTCAATAATCTATTGTCTGATACCGCACATACGTTGAATATTGTAGTTACCGACCAAAGACAAGTATCATGTTCACACTTTTCTTTTATCATAATAATAACCCCACTAATATACATACTAATGATAATACTATTAAGATAATAGTTTGTGAAAAATCATCGTCTCTCATTCTTCATCATCTCCTATTGGTGGGTCTAAAAGTAACTCTATTGTGTTAGTTCCATCATAGACAAGACCTATAACTTTACTATCTGAATTGTTTTCAATCCTCTCTATGGCGTGTTTTAATTGCTGACACCTAACATAGTAACCACTACTTCTTGCGGCATTTACTTTTACGTCAATAAAAACTCTCTCTTCAACTATGCCATTACAATTCCACTCTTCTACTTCTTCATTCATTCTTCCACCAACCCTAAATTATATTTGTGATTTATCTCTCTAAACTTATATGTTAGGTTTACATAATCTATTAAATCTTGTTTGGTAAACCACATATCCCACAACTCTGAAAAATCTTCTTCTGATATACTTGCTTCTGATATATCTCTCATATTATATTCGCCTCCATATCATAACGCCACCATGTAGGTATAATGCGACCATCCCACTTAGCAAATGATTTACTGTGGTAATAACGCCTGTAAGCGGCTACTGCTGCTTCTGCATCGGCATGATAGATAATCTCTTCACCGTCTACATTTTCCGGTCTATGCTCATCGGGCATAGCAAGAGCAAAATGTGTAAGGTCGCCTTCGGGAATTAGTTTTACCATAGAACTAAGATGACGAATACCTGCCTCGCAAAAGTGAATCTTGTTATATTTGTTAGTATATTCTTTGCATATCTCTAGGGCATGGCGTACAGTCCAAATGTAATTGTCGCTACTGTCTCCTACCCATCGGGTACACGGATGATTATGATAGCCACCCTTGAGAGGCGTACCTTTCTTAGTAAGTGGCATCATGTCGGGCGTTGCACCGTGTCTAATGACAGCACTACCTAGCATTTGAAGCATCTCTACACACATCTTAGGTAGATGTTTGTTACAGTAATCTCTTGCTGCTAATTCGGGGTTTTCATTTAATACAAATATATTCATTCTTCTTCACTCCTTGTTGAATAATGTGTGCCACATACTCTACACCTATGTTCGCCTATAATTTTAGGGCAACCGGAATTACATCTCATAATTTATCGACTCCGACTTTACTTTTAAGGTTGTAGTAGTATGCTTCTCAAGCGTAGTAGGCTTATCCGACTTGTTAATGCTCTATTTATTATCAGTGGCTTGTTTATCAGAATGTCTCCCAAGTCTCTCGGGTATTTTCTTTACTCCTTCCCTGTGCATATCGGTTACGGTTTTGGACTAGCACCTGTTTATCTAGTCTCGCCTACCTCGCTTGAGTCTTATAGGTAATCTCCCACTAGAGACTCCCATGCCTTTGCTTTCATTCTTGAGCCTGTACCCATGATTGCCGACTCGACTCTCTTGTCGTTAGACTTCTCACCTTTGCGGTCAAATGTCCATTCGTGGTCTATATAGTACGTTGCTGTATTGAAGGCAGCGAAGGCACTAGAACCGTTACCGTTGTGGTTGTTGGTAGGATGTGCCTCAACTTCTAGTAATCGCTCTAGTGTATTGTTACCTCTTGTAGTCAATCCTAGAGGGTTAGCCGCATCAACTAACTCTTCATTTTGTTTTATCCCAAAAGTATCTAGGTAGAAAGATACTCGGTCTTCTTGAGTCATTTCAATGTTGACTAATTCTTGAGCATCTAAGACGAATTGCTGATTGAGCATATCTACAACTTTCAATGCCTCTACTAATTCCGCAACTCTCTCTTCTTGCTTTGCTGAATGGCGTATTACTAATTTCTTAGGGTCAATACCTGCTCTCTTGATACCTGCCATTAGATGACTAAATTGGTTAGAGCATCCGATAATTACGTTGCTAGGAATTACTCTAATTCCACCGCTACCGTCGTGTGTATTTGTAAGGTAAATATAACTATCAACATCATCCCAACCACGAATAGTAAATCCTTCCGGCAATTTGAAAGAGGCGAATAATTTTTCTCCTTCGCCAATCATACCTATCTTATCCCAATCAATTTCACCACGTTGTACTAATTCGTTAGCAATACCTAACAGTCTGTCGTTTTGCATTGGTACATACGTTTTACCGACAACGCCTAGAGTCATGTCGTTATCTTGTCTAAAGATACGATTAAACTTAGACCTAATCGGCTTACCTTTAGAGGTATATAGTGGCTCAATAGCCACATCGAAGTTTAGTCCGGCATTAGCCAAGACCTCTTCGGCAGTCGTTCCTTGTGCGTCATTTCCAAAGCGGCCAATTGCCGCCATCATGTTTTTCATTGTCATGTTATTGTTCCTCCCTGTTTGTTGGGTGAATTGTCCTCGAGGCTTCCACTCTTAAAGGTGTCGCTTCGTGCCTCTCAAGCGTCGTATATTTCGCTTTAGCGAAGTTACTTTTAGCCCTAATTAAAGGTGAATTATAATTCATTTAAAACTCCCTCACTAGTATTGAATCATCGTCTAAAACGATGTGATATGTGTTATCTTCTAGGTACTCGAAAACATCGTCAGAATCGTATGTCTCATGCGTTGTATCTAGGTATGTCTCTTTTACTTCGTCTATGTTATCGTATTGAGTCCACTCGCAGCAGATACCGACAACATCTAATTCATAAGCCTGTGATAACTCAAATTGTTCTCCGACTATTTCATCATAATAATGGAATAACTCTTCAACTGCTTCTTCGGTAAAATTACCATGCGTCTCACTAGTTTTCAATCGCCCGTATTGTCTAAATGCGTCTATCATTTCATATTTATTTATTTGTTTGTATATCATTTTTTCATCTCCTTTATTTTCATATTTCTTATCCATGTTTTCATAAATCTTGTTTTAGCCATTTGTCTCGCCTCTCCTTGTATTTGTCTCTAAACGTACTTTGCTCTTAAACCTATCTTATTCCGCCTCACAAGCGTCATCAGCAAATTGAGGCCAAATCCTGTGTACTAGTCTCAATAATACTAGATGATGTGGCTCATTTCTATCAAATGCTTCATGTGTGTCGCTACCTTGATGATATATTTCAAGATAATAACCATCACTAACTAATTCTAGTGCGTGTTTTTGTGTCAATTTTTGGTCGTTCTCATATTCCCAAATCATAAATGCTGCTTTGGCTTCATCCATACCATTAGTACCATAATAGTCATGTTGAATATCTAAACGATGACCTAAAATCATAGCCAAATCTTCGGCATCTAATACCGATGGTTGGGGTCGTATTGTCATTCTTACTTTATTGTCTGTCCACATTATCGGTTTGCCGTGTGCGCCTAATCTTCTTCTTGTCATATATCTCTCTCCTTATCCTTTTCTCTTAAATCTATTTATTGTGTGTCGCAAGCGTCGCATATTACTCGCATCTTAGCCTCTCTAATATCGTTCTTGTGAACCTTTGCCGCCTTGATAGCAGGCATCTCAATCTTACATCCCGAACATACTCCGGCAATTCCTTTTAGCATAAAACTAACTGCCTCGGTAGTGATACAATCGGCTGAATATCTCCATGTAATCGGGTTGATATTTATTATTTTCTTAATACTAACAGCCTCATTGATGAGTGCAATTTTAGCGGCTGATAAACCGGCTTTGTGGCAGGTTGGGAGGTGTTGTCTTTGAGGACAACCACATTCACGGAATCCTGTAAATCGACCATTCAATGAGCCGACTCTTGCCTTGACTTCACCTTGACCGTTTTGGCCGCCTGTTTTGCCTCTACTAGATGCAACCGGACACTTCTCACCGTGTGCTTTGTGGTCGCGACCTTTACAGGCTTTATAGCGGCATGGTTTACCGACTTGAGGGGTTACTTTTGGCGTAGAAATAACTACGACTTCAAGACCTGCCTCTCTCATTAATTTTCGATATTGAGTAGTGTGGCCGCCTAATGACCTAGATGAATATTTGATGCCTAGAGCCATGTTATTTCGAGCCGTTTTCATATCGGCCTTCTTAGCCTCGATTCTTGCTAGAATATCGCTCATTCTAGTGCCTCCCTTACGTCATCTATCCATTCATAATTAGCCTTCGACTTGCCGTATTTATCTACTAATTCGGGAATAATAACTTCATCCCCTGTTGTATAACATATGTGGTTAGTAAGTAATTCAATTATACCTAGTAAATTATCTGCCTTGTGTATTCTTCCGCCTTCTTCACCTTCTTCTCTGATGCCAACTCTGTAACTCATTAAACTGTGAGACGAGGGTACAGTACTTATAGTTATGGGAAAACTAACCTCGATTGGTGGGGTTATTATTCCGGTTGAAATAAGTCGCCTATGGTGTTGAGCCTCTAACATACCAATCAAAGCCTCTGAGGACACCCACACGTAAAAAGGTTGCTATCTAAGCATCACAAGCGTCAAAGTAGAAATTGGCTGATTGACTTGCCTGTATAATAGAGATAGAATCGCATTTACTTTAACCCTAATACAAACCTACCTCTACGATTATTCAATACCCGCTATAACTTAGCCTAATCTAAGATGAGATGGGGGTTTATAATCATTATGAATCGTGATTCACAAGCGTCGAGAGAGCACCACCTCGCAAAGACTATAAACCCGCAGCCCGTCTTAGACACGAATAATAATAACGTGGTTGGTAGAAGATTGCAGTCCACCCCGCGTCTAAGATGAGATGGCGGTATATATACTTTGTTATATTACATTCACAAATTAAGTGAGACTGCCACACCCATAAGTATATAAGCGGTTTTGGATTTGGATTTTAGGCACGTTTTTTGTTTTTGTATGTACACACCAATAGGTGTGATTCGGATTTTAGAAGTCCAGCCCGCTTTTGAGATGAGATGGGGGCTTATAATCTTTTGGATTTTGGATTCTCATTCGGATTTTTGATTTTGCTTATTTTTTGGATTTTCTTTATTTTTCTTTTTTTTCGTTGATTTTCCGGCTGATTTCAAGGTATTATATAAAAACAAAACCTTCTTAAGCAAATGCTTCTTAGAGGGGTCATGGAGTCAGACGGCACATATATGATGCACAATAACAAACGCCTCCGCTTTGATAGCGGGTTTCAAGTGGGGGTCTACTTAGAACGACCTACGTTCTTCTTGTTTCAGGAAGTCCAAGCCTACGTCATAAAGATGCTGGGCATTGATGAACAAATGGAAGTTATAGGAAATATATTCAGTGTGGCCGAGCATGAAATAGTTAATTCATGTGAATCGGGACATCCAATATTAGAAGATTTAATATTTTACGGTGATACTTTCGAGAAAATGTATGAGGCTTCATTTAATCAAGTACACCTAACTAATTTCCTTCCAGAAATAGAAATTGAAGAATATCTTACTGATGAATTACCATGCGTTTCAAGAAAAACCCTCAACTTATTCGGTGGAATATGGGAAGATGAAAAAGAGCAAATTCACGTTGATGCTTCAACATGGGTTCAAGACTTGAAGGCTGCTTTAAAATTAGGGAAGAAGTATAATCAAGCGACTATTTGGGATTGGTCAATTATGAAATGCCGATGCACTAAAACAGGAGAAATACTAGAATATTAAATCTAAAACTCGGAGGTCTTACACTCCACAAAAAAATTATAATTTTGGATTTGGATTTAGAGCGTACGCTTTGTCTTTTACACACACACACGTGTGTGATTTTTGGATTTTGGGATTTGAATCTTTTTTGGATTTTTGGATTTTCAACTTTTTTGCTTTTTTTGCCCTAACTTTAGCCTGAAAATAAATGTGAGATGAGGTAAACAATAAGTATATATACCGGCATACAGTCCGAGATATATGACCTTAACAAGAAGTGATTACGAAATGATAGTTGAATGCCTGACATCAGTACCTAAACCTGAAGGGTTAGATGGATTTGATGCCAATACTAAGGATTTCTATTATCATGTTGTTAGTAATTTTATACAACATTTATCAGCCGATAATAATAGATTTGATAGAAATAAGTTTTTAGATGCTTTAGATGATAATGGATGGAATAGAATAGATAGATGGAACTTACCTATTTATCAGAGAGAAAGATTAAACAGAACTGTTGATAGTTGTTTTAGAGCATTACAAAGAAGAGAAGAAGAAGAATAATTAAGTTGCCACCATATTATGTTGAGGTGAGGTCGCTGCAACGGCCTCCCTCTTCATATTTGGATTTTTATTCTTTATGTTTTTCTTTTCAATATACTGCAAATCATGTCTCTCTTCGGCCTATCCTAATCATACTCAACGTACCACAGGAAGCCTATAAAGGTTTCGCCCTACGGGTTTCCTATTCATATTCAAGATTGCTTGACCGAAGAGTATATATACTGACCCCTGCTAGCATGGTCATGGAGGCAAAAACCATGAAAGAAAAAATTGAAGAACGAATGCGAACAATGTATGTAAATGGGGCTAGTGAAGAAGTACTAGACTCATTTATGAGAGGTGTCTTAGAGACACTAAACAGCCTAGGTGAAGAACCGCCAATCATTTGGGTTGTAAACTATATGGCAGGTCGTGTTGACCGTCTATATATGACCGATGAAGAATGGGATGCTGTCAACGCAGAATATTAAGCCCTAAGAAAAAGGAGACATAAAAACTCGGGGGGTATATATCCCCGAGTATAAATAATTTGGATTTGGATTTTGGATTCTTTTTTGTTTTTTGTTTTTTCACACAAGTGTATATAACTTGTCGCATAAAGGAGGTTATCGGGGGGCTATGATATGAGATGGGGGTATATAATCTTTCCGAAGTGTAATTCTCACTATGTACCTCGAAAAAGTGTACTTGGGGGTTATGATATGAGATGTAGGCTTATAGTCTTTCCGCCCTACGGGTCTGTTATATTATCAAGAATACATTATCAAAAGCCTTAAGTACTAACGCCTTGTCTCAGAAATTGTAGAACCGTAGAGATAGAGAAGATACAGGAGGAAAAAAACGATGACAGAATATGTAGATAATTATGAAATGTATTGGGGTATTATAACTTATGCAAGTGGAAATACTGAAGCAATTGTGGCAACATCAGAAGAAGCATATTATGCATATGAGGAATACTTCAAAGGAAGTAGAGTATCAATGCCTAATTATGGCTATATAGACAGCCTAAAAGACTTCGACGAACAAATGTTATTAGAAGTTAATTATGATGCTGAAGAAGAAAAAAAAGCAGCAAAACTTGAAAAAGTATTAGCACAAAGAAAAGTTATGGAAAATATGACTTCCGAAGAAAAAGTTAGTTATGTTTTAGAATCCTTTGATTTGTAAATTACAAATCTAAGAGAATGACGAAAAACTCTTGTCTCTAAATGGGGCAAGAGTCAAAAAAAATATTTGGATTTGGATTTTAATATTCCTTTCTTTTTTTGTAATATATACACTAGTGTTAAATAATATTTGGATTTGGATTTTAATAGGCTTTTTCTTTTTCTAATATAACAGGATATTATAATAGAGATAAAAATAAGAGAATGCTGCTTAGTTAACCTTAAGTAAGATAGGCAATCAGCGTTTAATTGTGGAAACACAGGAGGAAAAAATCATGACTGAAAAATTATTACAATTTGTTTTGAAATATTGGGAAGAAATCAATGGATATGGAAAGCCAACAAAAGATAGTGAATATAATCAAATCTATGTTGTTATACCAATTGATGTATTGTTAGATACCTTAGATATGACATTTAGTGAATTAAGTAATCTTGAACTAGATTATAGAAACAACCGTTAACTAAGTATCAGACGATTTACGAAAAACTCTTGCCTCTAAATGGGGCAAGAGTCAAAAAAAAATAATTGGATTTGGATTTGGATTTTGTTTTCTTTTTTCTTTTTCTTCACACTAGTGTTAATAATTATGATAATATTAAGAGAAATCTCACAAACAAAACGTTTATATACTGACACTAGTTCGGATAAATTGGGAGGTATAATATGGTATATGTAAGAGAAGATTATGAAAACGATGAACAACTAAAAGAAATACTAAAAAACATTGGAACAGAAAATAATTCTGATGAAGAATACTTAGATAACTTAGTTGCAGATATTATGAATGAGTTACGCAACACATTTAGAGAACATTTGGCTGTTGCTTTGGCTAAAACATGGTCTGAATGCTCTAAAATGATATTAGGTGAATCAGATTGGATATCAGAAGAAGCATTCTATCCTGATGCTGAAGATGCTGGATTTATTCATATGTTATTGAATTATTATAGTTAAATAATAATTTAGACGGA
>Ga0222718_10001214_pt1 | contig 25424 bp, 35 predicted proteins | sample C33_27DmetaG_FD_165045 | JGI IMG/M metagenome (GOLD analysis project Ga0222718, IMG submission 165045) | Estuarine water microbial communities from San Francisco Bay, California, United States - C33_27D | ecosystem: Environmental > Aquatic > Marine > Unclassified | place: USA: California...
GTTCGTATGAAACTTTTAAGGGTTCTCCTGCTTCTGAAGGTATTCTTCAACCAGATATGTGGGAGGGTGAAACCAAATTCAGTGGTCGGTACGACTGGGATGCTATGCGTGAACGTGTAAAAACAAAAGGTCTTAGGAACAGTCTCCTTCTCGCTCCCATGCCTACAGCCTCCACCGCACAGATTTTGGGTAATAACGAATGCTTTGAGCCATATACAACTAACATCTATTTGCGCCGCACACTCGCTGGTGAATTTGTTGTTGTCAACAAGCACCTCGTCGATCATCTTAAGAATGTGGGTCTCTGGAGTAAGGAAATGAAAGACCTAATGGTTAAGGCTGGTGGTTCTATTCAGAACATTGTAGACATCCCTGATGATATTAAGAATCTTTACAAAACTGTATGGGAAATTAGCCAAAAATGTATTATCGACATGGCGGCGGACCGTGGTCGTTTTATTGACCAATCACAATCGATGAATCTGTTCTTGGAAAGTCCCACAATGTCCAAGTTATCTTCGATGCACATGTATGCATGGAAACAAGGCCTCAAAACTGGTATGTATTATCTGAGATCAAAAGCAAAGGCTCGTCCAATCCAATTTAGTTTAGAACCCGATTGTGTGGCTTGTTCAGCTTAAAGTTTTAAGGTGATATCCAATCAGAAGATATGGACAAAGTTATTGAAAATATTCAAATCAATGAATATAACAATCGAAAAATTGTCATCTCCACTAAACAAGGTACCCCACTTCGTGTCCAACTTCCACGAATGTATATGCCATTCGGTGTAAGTGGTTTTACACCAGAGGTTGGACCTACAAAATACAATATCGATTTTGCTGTGAAGGGGTACGATGAGGAGGATAGTTATATGAAAAAGTTCTATGGGTATATCCGTCTTCTTGAAGACACTATAATCAATTCTGTCGTTGAACAAAGTGAAGTTATATTCGGAACTCGTATGTCCAAGGAAGACCTCATGCCGATGTTTAATTCTAACATCAAGGAGGCTATGGGTAGAGAACCAAAAATGCGAATTAAGGTTGATACTACAATAGATGATCGAATTAAGGCAAATGTATTCGATACGGATAAGAACCCACTACATGATGTAGCAACGAATGGTCTCTATGCAAGAAATAGTGGTCACGCTATCGTAGAACTCAATAGTGTATATTTCTTGAACAGAAAGTTCGGTTGTACTTGGAAGCTTCATCAACTTATTGTCTATGAGCCACAAAATCTAAAAGGATTTCAATTTATCATTTAAAATTAAAACACTATATATAGCCTGAGCCTCCTTCAGAAGTTTACCTTGTACCCTGATAAACTTCTTTGGGTCCAGACCTAGTTTAATCTTAGCCACTTTCACAGACTCGTTCCACTTGGAGAGGGTCATCCTTACTTACTATTCTTGATTATTTTTTTGTAAGCCTTGGTACCCTCCTTGGGGACAAGGCAGAAGCAACCCTTGTCGTCAGTTTTATTCTTCGCAGCGTCAATGAACGCCGCGAACTTTGGGTTCTTCTTAAGAGACTTTTTAGAAGCCTTACTCGCAGCCTTGGAAATAATGCGGCCATCTTTCATTTTGAGATCCTTCTTTTCGAGACCACCAGAGGTCTTATTAGCAGTTCCGTGGAATACTTCGGCGCGAGAACCAACAGTCATTTATATTAAGCGCGGAAAATTTTCTTAATGTCAAGAATTGATATTTTTTCAGTTGTCCTGGTCACAGGTATCTGTTTTTCGATACGTTCGTCATTTAGTACTTTTGAACATACAATTGATTTGTGACCCTGAAGAGCCATCATTTCTTCTTCCACACTCACGAACCGTGGGCATTCTTTATACACCAATTTTTTTACATACACTGTATGCTTCTGCCCAGATCTATGACTCCGACCAACCGCCTGTAACTCAGTGGCAGGATTCCAAGCTGGTGCTGTTATATATACACGAGTAGCCTCTTGAAGGTTTAGACCCTGACCACCAGTCTTTATTTGAATGATGAAAATAGCACCCGAATCAGTTTTTTTGAAAGTTTGAATTTGTTTATTTCTCTCCTCCTTAGGAACTGAACCATCGATTCTAAACACCGGGTATTTGTTTTGAAGTTGAGACTGAATGTGATTCATCTCACCTTTGAACTGTGAGAAAATCAAAGTCTTTTCTGTTGGGTGTTCATCGATCATACTGAAGAGAGTTTCCATCTTTTTGGATTCACCCACCCACTTCTCGGGATTGGTCTCATTCTGCTTTGCAATACCATCTAGATACATCTGTGGCCATATCATACACTGTCGGGCCCTCAAAAGACATTCCAAAATAACCATATTTTTTGCATTAAGACTTTGTGCATTTCTGAATGCTTCACGAATAGTATCCTGTGCCCCCAAAAATACACACTCATACAAAGCCTTTTCTTCTGGGTACATATCCAGTTCCACATTCTCAAAGTGGCACGGTGGGAGTTTGAGACGATCTTCTTTGGTTCGTCGAAGAATATAGATGTCTTTGATCTTTGTGGTCATTCCTTGCACCACATTCTTGGATAAACCTAAAAATACACAAAGAGTTACAAAGTCCTCCATGGAATTAAAAACTGGAGTACCAGTCACAAGCCAACGGATTTCTGTTTGTAAGTGATTTACACTTTTGAACATTTTTGAACGTTTATTTCGAATTTCATGTGCCTCGTCCAATATAACACGGTTCCAAAATGTGCGGTGAAGTGGTGTATCATTAGAAGTCATGATACTGTAGGGTGCAATAGTAACACTCGAGGTTTGATCAAGTTTGCGATCAGGTCCATCAAATACATTGACACTGAGTTCGGGTGCAAATTTTATAATCTCTTCATGCCACTGTGTGATAATCGATTTGGGTACGATAATAAGCGTACGAGGTGTCGGGTTCCTGAGCATCACAGAAATAAGCTGTATGGTCTTACCCAAACCCATTTCGTCACATAGGAACCCCCCTTTGGGTCCCGATTCTTGATTTTCCATTCCAAGCATCCATTCAACACCCTCCTTCTGATAGGGGAAGAGAATGTCATCAATCGTTGTAGGGATCTTCATCTGAAAGCTGAGAGACTTCACAAATGACTGGTTCAGGTTCCTTTTTTTTTCGAGTCTTCTTCAACTTAGGTGGCATTTGTAATTAAGTAAAGTATTATTAGAATCAATATCGTGATCAATATTCTAAACCTCATTTTATCTTCAGCTAAAGATATATATCTTGGATTAAATTGTGTATCAACTATTAATTTGTTAAAATTCTTATTAAAATGTATATGTTCAATTTCGTTTATGTTTTTATAGTCATACTTAGCACCGGTATCCCATATTGAAGAGTATCTATAAATACCAAAACCACTGAAGGCTGAATCAACGCGTACGTACCTATTTAATTTAGTTATAATTGGTACTAATTTATGTGTTGGAGTTACAACATATGTGTCATAAGGTATATTGTTTCTATCTATGGACATTCCGAATATTCCATCTACATCTTTGTGAGTTTCCATATATTGAAACATATCAATGAGACCTTTTTCATCATAATCCAAAAAGTCCATATCTAACATGCACACATAATCATAAACAACGCCCGAATTTATAACAGCGTCAATCCCCCTTTGACGAATGTACGCGAGACGACGAACGCGTTTGCTGCAATTGTCTTCGTTCCTACTACACAACTCAAGAGAACTTTTATTATCTAAATCTAGGGTGATAACTTTTTTGATACCCGAATCTCTCAAAATGATCTTTGTATTGTCGACACTGTTATTTTCAACCGCATAAATATCCTGGTTGTATTTTTTGATAGTGTTCAAATTCTTTTCGAGGTACTTTTCACCATCCTTTACGATAAACACAAATGCTATCTTCATACATTTAGCTTATAAAATTATTACATTTTATTCATCATAAGGATCTTCTTCGGGGAGTGTTTCGATCTCACATACAGGTGGTGGTAGCTCTTTCTTTTTACGCGTCTTCTTCTCTTTGGGTTTTGGAAGTTCATCGAGGTGTTCTCTAAAATAGAGAACTTTATCCCAAAATTCCCTCATGACTGGGAGATAGGTCTTCCACCATTCACGATCCCTCTTTACGTTCGTAACATCAAATTCTTCTGGTTTAGGCCAATTTGTCTCTGCGGGCTTGTACTGGATGAAGTCAGCTTCTTCCAGGTCTAAGATTTCCATACAGAGTTGAAGCTGTGGCATGTAGTGCTCCGGAACCACCCCAGGGATGATAGCCCTTTGTGGAGGACATTTAATCTCAACAAGCTTGCCAGATTCGGATACACCGTCTGGACTCCCACCGAGCCATGAGTGTTCGGGATGCGGACAAAGACCAAGCTCGTGAACCACTTCGTTATGTCTCTCCTCGTAGAGAATACGAGCCTCATCTTCAAATTTCTCACCGTGACGGGTGGCTGCATTGCCAGTGAATTTTTCACCTAGACCACACTTCTTGAGTAGAAGATCTTCGGGTGTATCATACTTATTTACACCAATAGCTGTGGCAGCATCTGAAGCAGTTAGCATATTACCACGAAGGGCGAGCCAAGCCTCACTCTTCTGAGCCGCATATTCACGTTCAATTGCAATTTTAACATTTGGATGCATATTAAATTATGTAAAGTTATATTTTTTAAGTTCGTCTAAGACTTGAAAGTACATCTGGGCGGCGTTTTGTTCTGCCTGCTTCTTACTTTTTGCTACACCTCTAGCACGGAACATATTTTCGATATAGATATCTATGTAGAACAAACCCTCATGATGCCCAGATACACGATAATCTGGGAGTGCCCAACCATTAACTTGACAGTGACGCATTAAGTGATCCTTGTAGTTATCATCCACCATAATAGAATTCATATCGACCATCTTTGGATCTTGATAGATTCTCAAAATGAACTCTTTGGTATGAAGAAGTCCAATATCCATATAAATAGCACCGATTAGGGCTTCGAAAACATCTTCCAAAATTTTGGTATTGCTATTCCACCCATTCCGAATACCCTTTTCATCCATAATAACATACTTCTCAAGTTCCATTTTTTTGGCAATTCCTGCGAGTGTTTCTCCACGTACAAGTTTGGTACGAGCCTTAGTTAGAAACCCTTCTTGGCGTTCTTCAAAACGATCAAATAAAAACTTAGTGATGACAAACCCTAGAACAGAGTCACCAATAAATTCGAGCGTTTCAAATGATTCTGTAAATTGTTCATATTCCTTAAGAGCAGATTTATGCGTGAATGCTTTTTGATACAAATCAAGGTTTTTGATTTTTGTATCAACCAGTTGTTCAATTATAGGTTTAGTAACAAACGTTACCATATTTTATTATAATATGTTTTTTGTTTTTAAGCCTCCTTCTTGATGTAATGAGGGCTTAAGTACTTCTGGAGGTTAAGGTAAGTAACCTGAACGTCTGCAGGGGGGGCGAGGAGATCGCGGAGAGTGTCGTCTAGGATAATCTGACGACCGTTTTCGGGATGCTTGAGACCCTTCTCCGTGATGTACTTGTTAATAAACTTGGTCACCTCAGAACGAGAGATGAGATCACCGTCGGGAAGTCCGAGGAAAGCCCTCAACTTAGGTGTGACATCCTGCTTCCGGTTAAAACCATTGTTCTCAGCGCGCTTCTTCGCCTTCTCACCGTCAGGATCATCCTGAGCATTTTTCAGCTTGCGAATAAGCTTAGCTAGATTCTTGACATCGGTGCGAAGAGCGGTAAGTTCGGTCTGAATGTTTTCAAGAGACATTATATCTATTTTAGGAATGTAATCTTTAAGCTTATAAACCCCCAAACAATAATCAACCAAATATAAAACAGTGGAAGTTTAGTTTCGTAGTTAGAGCGTGGTGGCTTTGGTCTATCAACATATCTGTATGGGGGTCTAGAAAAATCATCGACACACCCACCTTCACAGCAGTCTGCACTGCATGGTACAATATTGACTCCTTGTCTCTTGGCGCAAAATTGTTTCATGTCATCTTTATATGCGTAGCATCTACAGTCACCGAAAATATTAGGACATACCATATTATTATATCTTGATATTATAATGGACGGTCAAATATATTCTGAATCGATAATAAATAAATTCAGGGAAGAAAATTTATTTTTCCGAGACCCAAAACTGAAGAAATATTACGAACGAAATCTTCAGAGAGATCTTGGGAAATTCAGAAAACGTCTTGTTGATGTTCATAAGAATAAATCTTTTGAAAAGATGATTTATGTTCTCGTCACCGATTCCATTCGTGATATCATACTGAAAACTATAGGAGAACTTACAAGTTTCTTGGCATCATCTGGTGATCTCGTGATAAGTGGAGGTGAGGCATTCAATCTGTATGTAGATTTTAAAGACAGAATCGTCACGAGTGATATAGATGCAAAGTTTGTACCTCACATTCCCATGAATGAAAAGTATTTCGGTAAGCTCCAAGCTGTCAAATTGTTACTATGGGATAAACTGGGGCAACTCGCTAAACGATTGAACACTCAAATCAAAAATCGTGTCATGAATACCGATAAGAAACTTTCAAAATACCTCGGTATAAATTTTAAAACCAAGGGTCCATACGTAACTAGACGATATACACTCATAAAAAAGAAAAAGACGTCAATTAACAACAAACCCAACAAGGGTGACATCTTCATCGATGTTGAACTTTTCGCACTGGACTTGAATATTCGTTATTTTTCACCCGAGAGTGGTAGAATTGAAGACGTGAATTTAGGTGGCATCTTGGATATACCTTTCATGCGCCCCCGAGAGTTTGGTTATGAAGTTTCTCTCACGAAACGTAAAGGTATAGTTTATAAGGAACCTAAGAGTAACAAATTAATCAATGATAAACGTATTTACATAGCGAGTAAAGAGTTTCTTATTGAAGATATTTATCTCATGCAGAAGCTTAAACTCCGCCCCGAAAAGAAAGAAAAAGATCGACAAAGGTTAGTTCGATTAAGTCAATTAGTAGATAAGCGCATCAAATCTTCAAACAACATGGAAGAAGTATTTAAAAAGATTTTACCTAAAATTACCTCCAAAAAGCGACACTACAATAAAGCTGGTACAGTTTCTATGAAAAGGGCTTCTCGTGTCAATCCATACAAATATAACAACTACACGAGCAAACCTGTACCTGAGCGCCTATCTAAACAGATTGTACATGGTTTGAAACCTGTACTTAAGAACACAAATGTAAATGGTTATACAAAATCATCAGGAAATCAACGTTTTAATACACAGAAACTGAAATGGATTCCTGTAAAAAATAGGGCATACGTAAAAGATGAATTTTCTCTTAGAACTGAAAATGCTAAACCGTTACCCAAAAACCTAAATATGAGTAAGACTTTATACGGTCATAACCCCAGGAGAAATAAATGGGTTCCTAGAAATATACTTGATAAGGCTTCAACCATACCATTTGTAGGTTTAAAGAAATGATGCGAGAGATAGACATAAATGATCTACAACACTCCAACCAAAGGTGATGATGGCCTCTACTTTGTGAAGGTTCTCAATGACGACAAACGTAAGTGTCTCATTCAGCTCAATAAGGTAAAGATCTCCGACTCTTCAGGAGAGATCTCTATGGATGTTATTTCAGAGTCCAACGCTATGAAGATTCAAAACATCGACGGGAGTAATCTCGAATCTGCCCTCGAAAACTGTGAATCTTGGTTTGGTAAGAAACTGTCTGAAAGTGTTATCAAGGGTGCATACACATCCAATCTTGATAATGGGGTAATCACATGTGATCGCCTAGATGTTACTAAGATTTATAACGCACGTCAGGAGATTGTTGAATTTGAAGCTGTTCAGCCAGATAAAACTTGTGATGTCATCCTTGAATATGCCGGTCTCTGGTTTGCCAAGAAAGCTTTCGGTCCAACCTGGAATGTTGTCCAGGTCAGGGTGCATGATGATCCTATCATTGATACTTACCCAGAGGGGTTTGCCTTTGTCGACGAAGATGACCAATAAAAAAATTGTTATACATATATAAAACACGATGAAGGGTCGCCGTCAGAACATACTCATGTTGGTCGCCGTCGCTGCTTTGATCTATCTTCTTTTCACCATGAACAACAAGTCCGGCTACGCAATTGTTGAGCGCGAGTACTCCGCCTTAGCTCCCGCTCCCGCTCCCGCTCCAGGTCCTTCCAAGGCCCCAGCCGACGCTGGATGTGGTATGAACAAGGGCACCGGTCTCGCGTCATCCCTCCTTCCCCGTGAGGTAGCCACCGCTGAGGATTTCGGGCAGTTCGCCCCCGAGGATATTCTCAAGGGTCAGAACTTCCTTGAGCCTCGTCAGCAGGTTGGTTTCCCCGAGACTGTTGGTGGTGCTCTTAGGAACAGCAATCAACAAATCAGGCGTGACCCCCCCAACCCCAAGGATCCCTACGTTTGGAATAACTCCACAATTGTTCCCGATCTCATGCAGCGCGGTCTCTGCGCTTAAAGAATAGGTTATTATAAATATAAATGACATCTGTTGCACCTGATCTCTCCGAGAATGTATCTAAGCTGGTAGAGCTCACAAAACAATTATCAGAAGCTAAGTCTGATATCAAAATCCTCAATCAAGAGGAGAAACGCCTCAAAGATGTAGTGAAACATCACATGGTTAACCAAGGGATAGACACCATTAATCTCAGGAAGGGTAAAATTAGTATTCGCAAATCTGTCAGGAAGGCGGGTATGAACAAAGATGCGATTAAGAATGGTCTCATGACATTTTTTGGAGGAGATGAAACCAAGGTAGAAGGAGCCCTAAATGCAATCAAGGATGGGCTTAAAAGCAAGGAATCAACTTCAATCTCCTTAACAGGTATAAAGGATAAACCCTCTAAAGAAGATAAGTAACTAACCATGGTCTGGAGCCAATATGTATATGAAGCGAACAATGGCTTTGATCATGATATCAGTGACGATGATGAGTATAGCGATGACACTCCTCTTAATATTGAAGACTGGGAAGTCCAATATTCAGATGAAATACGATATATATGGAATATGATTAACACGTTACTTTACGATTCTCAACTTACACACACAGGTAAATTTTGTGATTTCGTTGAGTTCTGTTTTAGAGAACATATACCTCAAATAGAACGCACCACTTGGGAGTATGAGGAACAGACCATGTGGTATGAAGAGAGACTCTTCCATATTTGGAAAAATCTCAGGCGCTGTATCAATGATAACGGACTTCATGAAGAATTAATGAGATGCGCAACATTTAACAATTTTACAGACTACGCCAAAAATTATATGTGTATATATTAAATGTTATCAGATATCACTTCTCAAAAAGTTGCCCTACCTGCTGCCCTTTTTCTCGCACTCAGCCCCGGTGTTCTAGTTACCACCGCGGGCAAGAATGTCAAGTTCATGAACGGCAAGACCAATCAATCTGCTATTTTTTTCCATGCACTCGTGTTCTTCCTCGTTTACAGTCTCGTTGCTCGTGCGATGGGTCTCGTACTCACAAAGACCGATCTTCTCGTGAGCACGTCTCTCTTTCTTGCTCTCAGCCCAGGTCTTCTTCTCACTCTCCCACCCGGCTCCGGTGGTGTTCTCCGCTCTGGTCAAACCAGCATTTCAGCGTCTCTTACTCACGCCGTTGTTTTCGCCGTGGTCTTTGCGCTTTTGCGTCGTCAATTTCCTCAATTCTATTAAGTAAGAAGATGAAGTATCTCGTTCTTGGGCCCGCCTCTATGGGTATATTTTCACTCATAGGAGCTTTAAAAGCTCGAGAAACTTCACTCGCTGATGTAAAGGAGATTTCGGGTTCATCAGCTGGTGCAATTTTAGCACTTTTTTTAGCAGTGGGAATGTCAATGGATGAAATTGTAGATGTTTCACTTTCTCTGAATATTCCCAATTTTGTTAAAATACGTATAGGCTCATTTTTTAACAAATTTGGTTTTGTTGATATGGTTCCTATACGTAAAAAATTAGTAGATATTTGTGGTTCTGACCCTACTTTTAATGAATTAGATATGAAGATATATGTATCGGCTTACTGTTTAAACACAGCTGAAACTATATATTTTTCCAAAGATACACACCCAGATATGAAAGTAATCGATGCTGTATGTATGAGTATGGCAGTGCCATTCATATTTGCATGTGGAAATTACGAAGATAACATATACGTAGATGGTGGAATGAAAGAAGAATATCCACTTACACCATTTTTAGATAAGAAACCACATGAAGTCACGTGTATAAAAATAAAGATGGATAGAATATTTCAAGAAACTATTGATAACCCCAAACAATTTGTAGATGTTTTAGTTCGTTCAGCACTTTCAAACCGAGAAGTGTATAAATTACCAATAAAGATAGTAGAAATAAATGTAGGTGACACAGATGTGTTTGATTTTAACATGAAGTATGAAGAGAAGATAAGATTATACAACACAGGCTATTCAACATAATACTTTTTTTTGTCAGTTTACCATATATGATCGAGGTGTGTGATCCAGATGCCAACATCAGTGACCTGAAAAGGCTGATTAAGCTCAACACAGGCCATGAAATTAAACTGACAAAAAATCAGATATGTCAAGTGTATGATGATATTAAGTCAGATAGGTTACCCTTACCTCCTTTAATTCTGAGTTCAGATAAGACGTACCTTACTGATAAAAAGTCACCCCTTAAACCCAGGGATTATGATATTTTATTTGACTCTACATCTAAGAAGTCAGATCTTAAACGTATCGCACACAAAGTTGGTTTTAAACCAACTGGACTCACAACAAAGAATCAAATAATTGATTCAATTGGTAAGCGTTTGAGATACATGAATGTTTATGAACCTATTAAAATTGGCAGAAAGGCTAGTCTTAGACGGGAAAAGAATACATTCAACAATGTGAGCACCAATAATTTTAACACCAACACCAACAATTTGAACACCAACACCAACACCAACAATTTGAACACCAATAATTTTAACACCAACGCCAACACCAATAATTTGAACACCAACGCCAACACCAATAATAAACCTAACAATAATATTTTTACAAAATCTAATACTCAAGCGAATATTTCAATTCCAAGAGGCAGTGTTTTCAGGACTAAACCTAAATTTCTTCAAAATCAAAAGGTTCAAAACTTTATAGTTTCTAATAAATTCGTTGGTTCTAAATCTGGATATGTATTTAAAACTGGAAATAGAGGTACGGGTTATTATTTAAATTCAGGTAGTCCAAAAACATTTGGCCCATCTATACCTAGTGTTGCGAATGTAAAGCCAGAACCTGGGTTTAAATTTCCAAGTAAATTATTTAATCGCAACGTAAAACCAACTTTTATTACCAACAATAAAAAAAACACCTCCAACGTGGGAACGGGTACCAACAATAAAAAAAACACCTCCAACGTGGGAACGGGTACCAACAATAAAAAAAACACCTCCAACGAGGGAACGGGTACCAACAATAAAAAAAACACCTCCAACGTGGGAACGGGTACCAACAATATGAACACAATTAGAAAAAATAGAGAAGCTGACTTACTTAAAATACCGAATGTTGATATATCTTACCTTAAATCGTATTTAGGTAGTAATTCAGTCATGAATGTTAACAAAAATAATCTTAAAAATAAAGTGAATAAAGATCGTTTAATTCGGAATTTGCGCAATACACTCAGTCCTCCATTTTATGGAAAAAGTAGCGTTAAATACGTAGATCCTAATAGATATGAAAATATAAAAAATATAATTGAGAACAAGATTTCTTCTAAAAATAGTGATAAATTACTTCGAAAACTTTCTTTAAACGCCAAGGTTTCTAAAGAATATGTGAAAAAATTTGCAGATGGTACTCCATATATGAGTGTATCGCTTAATTCTCTCAAAATAAAAAGAAACAAAGATCTCGAAGTCTATAAATTGAATACTGCTGATAAGAAAACAATTTTCGGTTTCAACAAAAAAGTTAATACAACGACCATGAAATTTATACCAAATAGCGAATATAATAAACGTTTAGAAACCGCAAAATTGGAGCTAGAAAGAAAACGCGAAGAAGCCGCAAAGAAAAACAACAACAACAACCAACCCACCCCTAACAAGAAAAACAACAACAACCAACCCACCCCTAACAAGAAAAACAACAACAACCAACCCGTCCCTAACAAGCAATTAAACATTGAGGCTAATCGTCAAGCTAGGAACCAAAACGAGAAGAACTTCAACGCCAGTGCCGAACTTAATAAGCAATTAAACATTGAGGCTAATCGCCAAGCTAGGAACCAAAACGAGAAGAACTTCAACGCCAGTGCCGAACTTAACAAACAATTAAACATTGAGTCTAATCGTCAAGCTAGGAACCAAAACGAGAAGAACTTCAACGCTAGTGCCGAACTTAACAAGCAATTAAATACCGAGGCTACTCGTCAGAAGAATGAGGCAAATCAGAAACGAAGAAATGAACGTGAGAAGGAAAAGAAAAATCTCCTTCCACTTCTGAATAAGCTATCTTCTAAAAAACGTAAAATGTATCTTACACAAATTAATAAACCAAATACAAATCTTAGACCTCTCCGAGCTCTCATAAATGCAAATATTTCATTTGAGAAAAAACAGGGTGAAGTTCTGAATAAAACTAGAAAACATGTAGCCAAATTTAGGGGTATAATAGGCGACTGGAAGCCTGCTATAAATGGTACCAAAACTATAAAAGAACTTAACATGATTAATGCAAATTTAAATAGGCGAATCGAATTACGAGGTGAAATTAATATGAGTAAGATGTCACCCAAAGAAAAAAGGGAAATGAGTAACATGCTCATGCGTTATAAATCAAACTCCAAACAAGTACGACGCAATTTTGAGAAGATTTTAAATAATATAGAAAATAAGAAAATATCAAATGTCACCAAACCCCTTGTAGGTGGTATAATTAATAATATGATTACCCAAAATAAAGCAGCAACTAAAATACAAGCTGGGTTTAGAGGAAAGAAAGGGCGTAATACTACACGGCGCATGAAGTTTGAAAAGAATACTAATATTTCAGAGGTATTTAATATACAAGAACCAACAAACAGTAACTTGATAGGATTTTTTGACCGTGGATCCGCTATAAGCACTATTAATAGACTCAAGAAAATTTCAAGTAGCCAAAAAACAATTTTTAAGGGACGGATAGGTAAGGCCAAAACAAAAACTGAACTCGAAAATATCAAAAGGGAAGCGACTCGCTCGGATGAAGCCATGAAAAAGGTAATAAAATAGTAACATCTCGCGAACCTAAATTAAAGAAATAAACATCCTTTATTATAATGATAACGTGTGATGTATGCTGTGAAAAGTTGAATAAGATAAATCACAAAGAGGTTAAGTGTCCCTTTTGTGATTTAACCAGTTGTAGAACATGTAGTCAGAAGTATATTCTATCTACATTTGAGGACCCTCATTGCATGGGTTGTAAAACCTTATGGAATAGGGAGTTTATAGATTCATTTTGTACTAAATATTTTAGAAACACAGAACTCAGACGTCACCGTGAGATTGTTCTTTTTGAGAGAGAAAAGGCACACATGCCTGAAACTCAACCAGAAGTTGAACGTATTGTTCGTATGAGAAAACTGAGACGAAGACTTCAGAAGCAGAAAGATCATCTTATAGAACTTCACAATAAGTACAGAACCTATGATGAAATCTACGACCCTACACAAGTTCCACCAGAAATTAGAACGGTATATACCGAGATGGAAGATATATACAGAGAGCTTGAACGACTACGTAGTGTCACATACACAACGGAACCCAGGACATTCATACGTCAGTGTCCAAATGAAATATGTAAAGGTTTCTTAACAGAAAATTGGTATTGTGGTTTATGTGATCTTCAATATTGTAAAAACTGCAACGAAGTAAGTGTAGAAAATCACGAATGCGATCCAGCGGTTGTGGAGACTATGAAACTTTTGAACAAAGATAGTAAATCATGCCCCACGTGTGGAACAGTTATACACAAAACAAGTGGTTGTGCTCAGATGTGGTGTATAAATTGTCATACCGCATTTGACTGGAGAACAGGGGAAATCGAAACTGGAAGAATACATAATCCACATTTCATAGAATTTAAAAAGAAATCTAGAATGTCTCGAGAACATGGTGATATTCCATGTGGTGGAATACCTTCGTTCAGAGAATTGAGAGCATTACAAGCACCAAATGATATCCTTCTGTATGCCCTAACTATATTTCGTTTAGAACAAGAACTTCTGTATATAGACATACGACCAATTAATAACACACAACCGAGGATAGCTTATATGCTCAACGACTTGGATGAATCTGAATTCAAAATATTTTTACAGAGACAAGAAAAGTATAGAGAAAAAATGAGAGATATTGTACATTTATTTGAAATGATCACAAACACAGGTGGTGATCTTCTTAGACAATTTGTGGTTGATCCTACACGACAATATGAAATTACCGAAATTATGAAGAAACTCGTTGAATATGGGAATGAAATAATAATTACTATTAGAAAAAGGTATAACTCAGCATATCCCAAAAATATTTATATGTGAGAAGTTATACGGAATGGTCAGGTCCAAGGTTCTACACGGTGGGAAACCTGTAGAGACTGGTGAAAAATGTATGTGTGTATAAATTTAATTACTCAATTTGATCCTTAACCTTCTCACGGTTAGCCATGTGAAGTGATTCTACGTCCGCCTTATTCTGTCCCGTGTAAGGAACTGCGTAACATTCATCACACATCCACTTATTCACGTTAGTCCATGTACCATCTTCACACACCCAAATCTCGGCGAGAACACGACCAAACTTTCCCCTAGAATCTGCTTCCGGACAGCGAAGTTCAATTTCTATATCATCTTTTTCTGATACAACAGCCTTCATACACCATTCCTTGAGTTTCTTCTTGGAAAGGAGACCATACTTCTTTTCCTCTTTGTCGGAAGTACGAGACTCAGGAGTGTCGATACCTAGAAGACGTACCCTTTGTTTTGTGCATACATCAAATCCTAGATCGATGGCCACATCAATGGTGTCACCATCTACGACTTTCTCGAGGGAAGATACACGATATTTGAAGTTACAGGGTTCAACGTTATAAGCAGACATTGTAATATTAATAGACTTAAAATCTTTATGTTATAATATTATATGAAATGTGTGGCTACTTTCTCCGAAAATAGTTTGTACAAGATAAAATTAGCCAAGACACGTGCAAATGTTTTAGAATCTCTGTATAATAAACCACCAATAAATGAACCCAAGAAAATTAAAGAAAATCTGAGACTTCGTTTTCGATTCGTCGAAGCGATAAAAGAAGCACAGGAAATTTGTGAAATAGATGAAAACTCTTCTGAATGTCATTGGGCGTGGTATGAAGTAGATGAACTCGAAGATTCTATGGGTCGATACTATCCCGATCGATTGTAATTATAGGTGGTTCTTCTGTGTAAGTATAATATCTAATAGTTATACCAAATTGTTTTTTTAATAACTGACTTAGTTCTAAATTGATAAGACGCTTCCATTGTATGAGAGTAGAGTGGAAATATTCAAGACCATCTTCACTGAATACATGTTCTTTTAAGAAGGGTCTTTGTCTGAATTCCTTCATTACCTTGGACACACTTGATGGAATAGGTATTTTATTATTTTTGGCTGCATCTAACATATCTATGATATAATATCCATGTGCATCACAAATAATATTAGTTTGCATTTCTGGGTACGTGTAAATACATACCTCAAAATCTGAGTTACTTGGAAGAGTTGTAAATATTTCATTACTATCATAGTTTAACAATTGCGGTTGAACTATAGCTGGATGTGTGTGGTAACCTATTAGAGAGGGCCATATAAGTTCAATCGTATCGATACCAACTTTTCTTCTACTCATCGAAGTTACAAATGTTGGTTTGCTGAAGAATACGCTATTTTCTTTTATTTTACACTCTATATTTCCTGCATATTCCCAATTCCTTTTTGAAGATAGGTCACTTATCTGTTTTAGATCACGAATTACCTTTCTCGGAATTTTGATACGTTGAGGCCTAAAAGAATACACGTTCATCCTATATTCATGAGTACATTTTTATATAAGAGAGTAATCTTACCCAAATCGGACCACGTGTTGTATCGAACAGATATACCAAACCTTCTGCGCATGATGGGATCTACGTAATTATTCACGACTCGTTTCCATTTTTCGGGGGTGCTCGTGAAATATATAAGAGAGCCCCAATTAACTCTGAACCTTTGAAAATCTCGACTTCCCATGAGTTCATTAAAGACACGAACGACATCATCGGGATTTGGTTTATTCATATTGGTCTCAATAAGATCTATGACGTAATAACCCTGGTTTTCGAGAATGAGATTTGCTTGAACATCTGGATAATGATTTATGTATGCTCTAAAGTCTTGTTCACTGGGATAAGTAAATAGAGGTGTATTATTTTCTGGTACTGGGTGGGTGTGATAGACAATATACTGTGTAAGTTCTTCTTTCGTAGGCGTTACAGAAGCAAGTTGTTGATTTGTTCTGGCTGTGGGTTGGTTAAATTTCACATAGTTCCGCATGTTACTCACGGTAAAAGGGATACTACCAACGTATTCGATTTTTTGACTCCAAGTTTTGGTGTATATTTCTTTGAGTCGGTCAATAAGTTGGCGACTGAGTCGAGTAGTCATATATCGATTATTGAGAGTAGTAATTGTTCCTAAATTGTATCGATTTTTACCCACATTCAATCTCTTGAACTTATTTGTGAGTTTATTAATTGCGCGATCAACACCTCGTCTCCTATTTTCAATGATTCTACGTCTATTCGCAGTCTGTCGTCTGGTAATATCGGTTCTTCGCCTTTCCGATGACATCTTACTTTAGTTAGAGAATTAATATGAAAAACATTAAATGATAGAAAACTTGATGAAAGAAGTTTATGCTGAGCTGGGTCCTGGTCACAGTGAAAGGATATACCATAATGCAGTTGAGGTTGTGTTAAGGTCGAAAAAGATTCAATATGAAACTGAACGTATCATACCTGTCATATTTAGGGGGCATGTGATAGGTAACGTTAGGGCTGATATCATCATAGATGGAAAGTGTATTTTAGAGTTTAAAACAATTAGAACTCTTGGTGATGGGGCGGAGTTGCAGGCACATAATTATCTTCGTCTGACTGGTTTGAGTCTTGCGTATTTGATAAACTTTCCTCCTCATTCGGATCGAGAGGTTGAGGTTCGAAAGATTGAACTAGGACCATCAAGGGAAGAACTCGAGAAAGAATTCGGTAAAATTCTCGACCATCATCGAAATGTTTCTGCGGATCTGACACAGCTGCTTCCAGGGACTCCCGAGCCTGAGATAGATGATGTTTAGCTTGTTCTACACAGTGATGTATGGTGGAGTCTGTGGGGGCCATGTGGTTGAAATGAGGGAGAACGTGGGTCTCTAGATCATATAAAGCACATAAAATGTGCTCCTCATCGGACGTCATCTTTTAGTATATTTGAACATAACATCATTTGACTTAGGTAGCTGATAGGCCGGTATGGCTCCATTGGGTGGTTTCTTACAGTAAATTTTACAATCACATTTTTGAGATTTACAAAATAAATCCCTTTTATTTGCATAACATCGTATTGGTAACATGTAATCTTTCATTACGTAACGTATAATTCGATCAATGAAAATCATTTCATATAATTACTTTTAACCCATTCTTTAAATCATATAGTTGGAATAAATTCCCATTTGTTACATTTACAAATATTACGCCAAATAACATCTTGTTGATATAATTTGTCTTTTGATTTTAATAGAGGAAAGTATTGAAGATAGTCATCCTCTCCCAAAAGTTCACAGAACTTGTATAAAACATATGAATATGAAAGAAAATTCTTGCGTTCGCTAGGACAATTATCGTCAAATGGTTTCTGTATATCTTTGAACATGATACGCAAGGTCTCTTCGAGTTCTTGTGACATATTTGGGGGTTTTATACCATTAAGTATATTCGTAATATATGGTACATGCTCATAAAACTTATTTAAACGAAGCTTCTTCAATAAACTTCGTATTTTTGCATGTGTAATGTCTTCCAATTTTTTGATTTTCATTTTCTTAAGTTCCCCCCTCAACTGTTCAATAACTTCATTGGGTATAGTTGTCATCTCTTGAGCTTGAAATTGGGAGAGCCATTCATTGAAATGATTTTCTCTCTTATACGAATAATTAATCACCTTTTCTGAAGTTTCTTGCTCCTCTCTATATGTAAGTTGCTCACTTATAAGTGTAGCTATAATTGCCCCGCATGCATCACATACAAGATCACTTGTATCATGAAAATGAATAATATTACTATCTGGGCATGTCCGACAACATTCGATGATTTTCTCATGAGGTCTTGCTATATTTTGATTCTCAACTTCAACCAAATAGTCGGTAAATATATCTTTACGCTTTAGACCCACAGTTTCCCGAACATTGAATACATTATTTGTGTTTGTAACTTCCCCATTCTCATCTGTATATTGATTCATATAAGGCATACACTTTATTATATATTCAGCCATTTCAGATTCGTATTTATTTTTATTTAGTGGGTCGTTTTTGATCGATTCATTCCAATCTTCTACCTTGTTGTTATACCTACTTAAAAAGTTTCTTTCCATGTCTTATAAAGAGATGATCATTAAACTTTTAAGTACTCTTTACTTCTTTTATAAGCAGTTGGTGACACCAAGAGATTATTCTATTATATCAGAAGAACTCGAGTATGAAATTGATCATGATATGAAATACCAAATAGAGGATGATTTTTGGTTAGAGGAAAGTAAAGATTGGGAAGATGGTATTCTTGACTCGTATTACATTAACGCTACAGGTAAAAACTTCAGGGAAACTACGATTCCACAAAATGTAAAATGGGTCATTTTACGTGTTCGGTATTATTTTAATGGAAAGCCATACACGGCGATATCACGTGATGTGAATTTCAGGCCAGGTAAAGATGAAAATGAAAGTATGCATTTTAGTATCCCTTTGAGTAGTGCTTGGATGGTTGATCATGATGATAAACCTGTTCGAAACATTACTGAAAAGGTGAAACGATACAATGGTCCTAGAAATGATTTCCATGGTCAAAATGTACCACTCGAACACTTTTTATATTACGAGAAACATATACTCCGTGACCAATATCCGAAAATTATACTTTCAAATACATTGGGTATGAAGAAGAAAGTATCAACCCTCGATGGTTTTACAACTGATCTTCAGATACCTTAGTTGCGAGGTAAAATTTAAGCTCACCCAGATTTGCTACATTGTATTTCAGAATTAAGAATCGATTACTGATTTCTTGTATGATTTGTACAGATGCACACATACTCGTTGCTTTTGTGAAAATATTAAGATACTTCAAACTATATAACCCTGTAATAGTTGGACTATCTTCCGGACATTCGATCGTCGTCTCTTGATTGGCAAAATCACCCTCACATTTGAGGCATATGTTTTTACCAGTCCTCTTAATTTCAATGTCTGTACCTATATTTGACATGTCTCGACAAAGGCGTTGAAAATCCGCCGAAGGAAGGGTGGTAATTGTCGTCATCTCAATCTCTGGAACCTCAATTCTACTTTCATTAATATCCAGAAGTTTCAGTTGAAATTTTGATTTTGTCCTTTTAGACTCACTTATGATTTCTATGTCTATAAATTCTTTAGAACTAATTTCTATTTGGAGTACATCATTATTTGTAATAGTTTTTAAAAGTTTGAAAGTATTTGATATATTAATGCCAGCTATGATCTCCTCTTGATCACAGTGGTATTCTTCGAAATTGTCAGCCGCGAGGTACATATCAACTAGGGATGTTCTAGCTGTATCGAGTGTAACGACATACATACCATCGGGTTTGAAATATATATTTACGTCATTTAGTATATCCTTTAGTACTTCAAAAGTCGATTTGAAAGCTGATGCTTGTATCGTGACTAATTTCATATATGTTTAAATCATCGTGTTACATCTTTAAATCTGTATATGCAACACCTTTCGAAACTTCGCGGTTAATTTTCTCTTCGAGCTCCTTTGTCATTGCGGGTTGGAGTGATCGACCATAGTCATCCAATTTGAACATATCATTAGTATTCTCGTCACTACCCAGAGTAGTCATAGAACACCCAAATGATCCAATTCCTGAATGTTCAACATCTTTCTTTGGCAGGAGAGAATCTAACCAGTTCTTTATTTCGTTACCAACGAGAATCTTACCATTTTTAGTGAGCATTGTCGGTACCCGATTAATTTTATTTCTATAGTTGGGAGGTATCCCCTGTGTATTTATGTTATGATAATGCACAAGTTGTTTCAACTGAGGAATATCATTTATATACTCGATCACATCCATAGAATGTTTGCACCTTGGACTATAGATCAGGAGCGACATATACTATCTATATGGTATTTTGTAAAAAAAAATTAACGCATTATAGTAATAAAGATGAACTACTTTGTTATGTTCGCCCTACTTATGGTTGTTATTCTTCTGACAACCACTCAAGAACCATTTGTTGAAATGTTTGGGTTCTCAGGCCATTCCAAACCCATTAAACCTATAAAACTTGACGATGATAGACCCGATCTTAGTAACCATAAGTTGATCGAAGCTAGCATTGACAACGATATGATTGAAGAGTTTGTCCTCGCAACTAACAAGGAAATTTCTAAGCGCACAGGTGTCTGTACGTACATCATCGAGACAACTTCCATTCGACAGTACAAGGGTGAGGAGAATGACATATATGAGTGTATGTTCATGGTCATTAAGAAGGGTGGTTTCTCTTTTGGTTTCTCAGTAGTTTCCTCCTTTGAAGTACAGAACGGAAAGTCTCGTCTCCTCTCTTTGCGATCCCAACCTCTAGGTGTTAATGCACCCAGTAACGTTACACCTTTCACAGAGGGTGGTGAGGGTAAGGAATTCATCGATTATGAACTCGTCAAGGAAGGTGCTATACCCACAAAGGCTGAGTTTGATTCGGCAAAAAATAAGTTACAGTAATTGTAATGATCAGCATCGATGACGTCACTAAGATTGATGAAAAAAGAAAACAAATACGAAAAGAAATTTATATAAAAATATATGAACAGTTTTCTTCAAAAATTAAACAGTCAGTCGAGATGGGAAATAAACAGATATTTCTAACAATTCCAACTTTCTTATTGGGATACCCTGTTTTTGACCGAAGTTCAGCCGCTCGATATGTTGCTAGACAATTTGTTTTAGGTGGTTTCAGTGTTAAAATGATAAGTAATTACGATATATATGTGTCATGGAATGTTTCCAAAAAGAAAAAAGAGAGGATACAATCAGAAGAAGATGGTGACTTTCCTAATCTCATGAATCTTAAGAAAATTGCTAACAAATACAGAAGAAATGCGTGAGAGTTTAAAGTTTAAATATGTAACTTTACTATAAATGTCTGATTCTATAGGGATTATGGTAGAAGCCAAAAAGGAATATATGGGACAGCTTTGTTACATCATGTGCCCAGCTATGATTGAAGTATTCCAGGATATGTACAATGAATCTGTAACTATGTCGAAGGGTAAAAAGGTACTTCTCATGTTCCAGAAGCTTCTGAAGGAGGTTCCCAATTGGTCTAATGCCATGTCCAAGACACATAGTGATAACATCACCAATCGGTGTGCGTGGTTCGGTGATCTTTTGGCGGCTGTTTTTGTTGCTTGCACAAAGATTCTTTCTGCAGTTCGTCTCAAGGCTGATAACAAGAAGATTTCTTTGAAGCTTCCAACTGAGGAGGTGTTCATTCAGACATGTTACAACAACGTTGCAAAGGAATTGTATAAGGATCCTTATATTTTCAGTGAAGAACAGAGTGAATATTTGAGAGATGAAAAACTCACTGACCGTTTTTGTATGTGCATCGAGAATACCGTAAAGGAACTCATCCCTGTTCAACAGATTTTGCAAACGTACATGTCCCAGGAGACGCGTGATATCTCACTCGATGGTGAGATTCAAGACACCGAGGATCCTGATATATATGATGGTGAGATGGACCCAGAGCCGGTGATGGACCCAGAGCCTGAGATGGACCCAGAACCTGAACCTATGGATCCCGATCCTGAACCAACTGGTTTAGAAAATGAGTTTAAGACTGTACCCGGTGTTCAGGCGCCCGAACCAGGGCCAGAACCCGAACCCGAACCAATGATGGAACCCCAGGGTCAGCCCCCACAGGGTGACGACGATGTATTATTTGGTGATGCACCTGAACAGCGTACAAAAAAAGTTGGTTACTATTAAATGGAACTCTCCGACTATCTTCGTGATCCAATGAGTGCCGCGCTCATCGCGGGTGGTATAACAGCGGCTTATATTCATTTGAAGGCCCACCTCAATAATGAGGGTAAGCTCGAGCTTAACAAATACACTAAACCTGCTGTACTTAACGCGATTCTCGTATTCTTCGTGGTCTCTGGTGGTATTGCACAGAAAGAGGCTATTTCAAATGAACCTTTCTAAACTTAAAGATTAAATTATTAAAATAAGAAATGGCGTCTGTTACCGCGTTTAACGACATGATGGGTCAATTTCTTGTGGAATTGCACAAGACTTTTCCAGATGAAAAAGGCATTAAGAAAATGATGACTTCCTTCGATGTACTGAAGTCCTCCAATCCACGTCTCGTTGTGGATGCTTACATGAAGGGTGTATCTCCATACGCTGATAAGATTTCTTCTAAGGATGAAACTTTCCTTCTCGAGGAGATTGATACTATTGATTTCCTCAAGGATCTCAACATTAAATCATTTTGGGATCGGATGAACCCTAACACGAGGAGTGCTACATGGCAATATCTTCAGACTCTTTACATGCTCGGGACGACCATTACCGCCCTCCCCCAAGATACACTCAGTCAGATTGAAAGTATTGCTCAGGGTGTAGCTTCGAAGCTACAGGATGGTGATGGTGGCGAGCTTAACCAAGATGCCCTTATGCAAATGATGGGTAGTATGCTTGGCAGTCTTCCTAAAAAATAAACCTTATTATATACTAAATGAAAGCTTGGTTCGACGACTTCCAGCAACTCATTGATGCTAAACAGGTTTCTCAGTTTTGGCCAACTATTGATCAAACGCCAGAAGAGCGTATTAACTCCGCTTCGCGTTTTGTGATTTATGCCACATGTCTCATTTATATCATTCGTCGCGATCCTCGTGTCTTCATTTTGACTGTAACGGCTCTATCCGTTATGTATGTTCTTTATAAGTCCAAGATGATCAAAGAGCCTTTCAATAAAACGAATCTCGATGGTAGTGAAACATGTCAAATGCCCACATCTGACAATCCCATGGGTAACGTACTCCCAACCGATTACACGGATGCCCCTAATCGTCTCTCCGCTTGTTACTATTCTGATGTAAAACCACTCGTCAAGGGATTCACAACGGATCGCATTCCATACGATTCTGGGCGTTCTCGTTCCCCCCTTCCTAAGTATATGCGTAACGCGGCTGACCGACAGTTTGTAACTTCTCCAGTTTCTAAAATACCAGGAGATCAGACTGACTTTGCTGAATGGTTATACGGACCAAAGAATGGACCCACATGTAAGAGTGACGGTCGATACTGCAATCCTGACGCACGCGGTGTTCAGTTAGAGGCTTTCGCTGGTCTTGGTGGTGATGGGGATATCAGGGGTCCTCGAGGTGGTGGTCGCGTGCGAGGTGGTGGCGGAACCTATAGTTAGATTAATATTCTTATGTAATAATAAATGGCATACCAGCTCCAACCTGGCCTTTCCATCGTTCAAAACACAGGTGCTTTACCCCCTGTAAATGCGACTGATGAGGTTTTCGTCTATCCCCAGCCCAGCACTCTCAACTGTGGTGGCTGCCGTCCCAACACTATGCTTTATGGTACCGCCCCATATAAGGCGGGTAAGGGTTCTCCAGCCCAATATATTGAAACCAGTGACCAACTTCGTCCCCAATCTACTTCTCGTTTCAATAAGAACATCGTTCAAACATATGAGCGTAAGTTGTTCCCCCTCAACAATATGGAGTGTAAGGTTCCTCTCCGAACCATGCAGTATGAACCCACGAGCACCCGTGCCGAACTTCAGAATGGACTCTTTCAGCAAAGATACGCTAATAAAAATATCAATAAGAAGTAAGAATGGCAGATCCCATTTCACTGATGGCCGTAGCCGGTCTCGTGTATGCCGGTCGTACATTAAGTACCCCCCCTAAGAAGCAAGAGGTATCGGATGTAACCTATCCATCCCCTTCTCCTTCGATGGAAATGGACAATTTTGAACCTACTACAGAAGTTCCTCATAAAATGGAGATGGCCAGTTTTGCTGACATTAGTCGCCAACAGCGTAGTGGAGGGCAAGAAATTTTGAATATGCGAGATCGTATGTATGATCATGGTCGTATGAACAATCTTTCTCCAGTTGAGAAGCAACTCGTTGGTCCAGGTTTAGGTGTAAATTCTGAGGTACCCGCTACAGGCGGTTATCAACAGATGTTTAGGGTTAATCCTGTAAATGTTGGTGAGTATAGGCTCACTACACTTCCAGGACGCACTGGTCCAGCACATGACATTACAGGTGGGCGATCGGCCAAGGTTGGTGAATTATCTCACAACAAACCCGAAACGACTGCTTATCTCCCCTCTCGCTTACCAACCATGGCTGGTAGGGCACAAGGTATGACTGGTGTTGTACCTCGCAGTGAACACGAAAGGACTAAGAGGACCACTAACCGTTCAGAAACTGGTCATCGTGCCGATGGTCTTGGGTTTAACGGTGCTAAGCGATTTGTGTCGGCTCAAACTATATCTCAGGATCCCACCCGATTTAAGAGTGATAGGAGTGACGAACAGTACAACTATATGAACCACCCAGCTCCAGGTATTCATAGTCATCGTGGTGCATACACAAACAGTGCTGCTTCTAAGGTTGCGAGTAAGAACAATGAGGAACTCATGAGGTACGGTTTCCGCCCCGAGGATCGTCGTGGTAAGCCAAATCGTATGGGAAATGCAGGACGTATGAACGTCAGGGAGAGTGCCCTTAAACAGGGTGGTCGTCTTACATCGGTTCGCAGTGATACCACACGTGTAGATGGTCGCACGAATGCTGCTAACGGTGGTTGGACTCAACAGTATCAGCAGAAGGCCTTCCACCAATTTAATGCTTATAAGGGTAATGAAAATCCCAATACCCGAAACCTTGACATTGCAAAGAGGCAACTTTATAATAACCCTCTCACACACGATCTTTCTCAGTAAAGGTACAAAGAGTAAATAAAAACACTCATTA